>Ga0187893_10002144_pt1 | contig 44381 bp, 46 predicted proteins | sample MA1701074metaG_FD_139574 | JGI IMG/M metagenome (GOLD analysis project Ga0187893, IMG submission 139574) | White microbial mat communities from a basaltic lava cave in the Kipuka Kanohina Cave System on the Island of Hawaii, USA - MA170107-4 metaG ... | reverse complement strand
GATTCTGTTCGGCTCCAGGTACTGTTTCGGCACCAGGAAACTCGTTTCGCCCTTCGACAGATCGGCATCGAGTGCTGTCTTCAGTTTCCCCGGCGGCAGGACAGGTTGGGTAATGTCTACCACGACCGCGTGGTAGCCCACGACCTCGACCGGGCCGAGCCTCGGGAGAAGCGGGGCGGTCACTTTCTTCCACCTGATGAGCAGGTGCGCGTCGTGCGCGACGATGTCACCATCCTCCGGCGCGATGATCTCAGGGCCGGCGGGAACCTTGTGATTCAGCCTGGCCTTGCCTTCAAACTCCGTCGAGCCGCTCCGGCCCTCGAACTCGTATGCCCCGGCTGGCCAGGCTGTCAGAAGCTCGTTGAGCGAGATCGCGTCTTCAGAAGGCTCGCAGCCGAGTGCAATCTCCAGATCGATGATTGGCGGCTCGACGCGTTCCTGGAAGCCTTCGGTTATGTCGTGCGTGCCCTCCATGCCGTCGACCGCCCGAAAACTGAAGACGACCTGCTCGCGCGGACCTTCGACCTCCCCTTCGGTAATACCGTCCGTGTCAAACGCCATCTGAATTCCCATGTCGCAGGCCGACGCGTTCGTCTCGAGGTGAATGTTCGTCAGCTTGAACGGTTGCGGCGGGGCCGCCGCGCCCGCCGCCGCCGTCGCGAGCGCGACACCCGTCACCGCGACCTTGGGAATGAGCCCGATGGGTTTCTTCATGGCGAATGCTCCATAGTCCTGCGTGGATTTGCGTAGCAACCAATGTCCTGCAGTTGCTTAGACACTCCGAGCCGAGTACTTCAACCGCTGGGGTTCGGTCTTCCTCGGTGTCGGCGGGACCTGTTGCCGCAATAGCGGTCCGGGCTGTCGAAGTGCAGAAGCCTGGGCTTCGCTAATGCATCGATCACGCGAGCGTCGGCTTTCTCCGCCGACTGCTATTGGACACTCGGTCCAGGGAAGATAGACGCAAGAATTCCCGTGGCGCACCGAGTCCAGCGCTTCATGACTTCCCCCCTCTTAGCTTTGCGACCAGAGGTCGTCGCGACGTTCGCTATCTCTTGTTAGAACGGTCGGAATCCCCTGACCGACCGGAACCTTCAGTTCTTCGACATCAGGTATCGATCAACCCAGTCCGGCTTTGGCTCTCCCGCACTTGACGATTGCCACCTGCCGAGCAAGGTCGGCTTCCCGTCCTCGGTCACACCGAAATAGTAAGCGTCGTGGACCATACAGCCTGACATGCAGTCACCGGACTTGTTGTCGAAAACGTAACGCCAAGTGCTGCTTTCATCCTGAGCTACGCTGATAGTTGGTCCATCGCCGAGCGCAGTAACAGGTTCCGCGTCCGCGACTCCTGCAATACTTTTGTACGCTGCTGCGACTTGCTCGAGCTTGAAGCGCCCCTTGAAGGTCAACGTGACCATCGTCTCGCTTGGCGGACTTATCTCCGCGACGCCGAAATGACGGTTCAGGCAGTCCCATGCCTGGTATTCGCCGGCCTGCAACTTCGCAAGGCTCGGTTCATCGAGCGTGACGTTGATGCCTGTTCCGCTGTACGGCGCGAAGTACTTGATATCTCGCACCGCGGGGAATTCAACGCGAATCGCGCCAACGTCGCGAGCGAGTCGCTGATACACCGCTTCCTCCGCGGTGATGCCGTCGGACAAACGGAGAGCCAGCAATTCGAGGTGGGCGTCTTGCCGCGGGGTGGCCGCAATTTCTTGAGGAGCGCCTGGAGGCGCTTTACAGATCGAAGAACTGTCTGCAGCACAACCAAGAGAAGAGAATGCGAGCGCCGCAATGAGCCCAGAGTGGCGAAGGGCCCTGGCGACCATAGTCCATGCGTTTCCTTGGCTCAGCGAAGAGCCTGCGCTGCGAACAAGATCTAGGCTCGATCCTCTCGTACTACTCGCAACCACGGCGCACGCAGCTTCAATTACCCGGACACATTCCGCCCGAATAGACGAGACGAATGGGTTCTCCGCGCATGGTTCGCTCGCGTCCCGCCGCGCTAAACACCTCTACGCGAATGACGAACACTTCGGGGCGATGTTGAACCGGCTGTCCCCTCTCGCCAGGGCGGTGGTGTCCACGGATCCATAGACAAGGCAAGAACCTGGCCAGCGGCAATGGGAGTGAGCATTACCGCCTTCCTACCTCGCGCCTGGCCCCCCGTAAGCGATGCAAAGGCGTCGCGCCACTCGTTACCAAACTTGGCTTCGGCCGCAACGTTAGTCTCCAAGTCGGTGCTCGATACGTTGCGCACAGTAAAATTGATCGTCGCAGGTTCCACGTAACAGGCTTTGAGTCCTTCGATGCGTACGGTCGGCTCGTCTTCGCTCGCAAAGGCGAGCTGCTGAACGCTTAGCACTGCAACCGCGATCGGCAAGAGGCACCTTCTATGACAGTTCATGGCTTTGCTGTGCCACCCGGCGCTTCCCACAAATGTGCTCATTGCAGACATTCCCACGCTCGCGCGGGCGTGTGGTAGGTGCGTGCATCCGTCGATGCTCCACCTCCTAGCGATGGATCGTCCCTTCAACGTCGGTGAGTTCAATCTTTCCGTCGCGAATCTCGATCTCACCGCCTTCAAGCTGGTCAACGATCCAACATGGATGGGCATGAATACTCGCCCGGAGAGGTGTGAGCAATACCGATTCTGCATCAGCAAGGTCGCAGCGCTCGAAGCGACTGTACGGCAATTGCAGAAACGGGTTGCGCAGGAGGGCGCGTTGTCGCGGAGTGCGAGGCCAGAGAGAATCAAGCGCTCCAGCTCATGTGTGGTAGGCGCAGTCTCAGGTACGACTACGACTTTGCGTGCCCCTTCTTCTCCATCCGTTTGACAATGTCGCCGACGTAACTCGATTTCACGCCGTGTCTGAGCAGCAGGCGGCTAATTTCCGCAGTGTCCCTACTCGGTTTCGCTTGCCAGAGCAATTCGCCCATCCGATCGATCTCACGAAAGATGGCGCTCTGGTGTCCGTACCGCCTTGCATAGCCGCGTTCCTCGGCCAGCACCTTCTCATACTCCGCACGAACGGTAGGGTCCTCGATACTCTTTGGGTCAATGCCAGACGGATACTTCCCGCCCGGAACGCGGACGTTCCCCTTGGGTTTGCGCTCCCATGAAAATGCCAGGTCGGCATCGTCGTACAAGGCATTCAGGATCTCTGAGCCAAAAGAGAACAGCTCTCCCGAGGAACCTCCTTGCGTGGCGTCTGCCGACAGAGGTTTCAGTTCGAGTATGAACCGTGAAATGACCGATACGTCGCCGCTCTCTCGGTACTCGGCTATGACCTTCGCTGCCGAGTCCGTTGTCACGCTCTTCGACTCCATCGCCTGCACGGTGCCCGCAACGAGGACCAGGAAGAGGACTCTGATGCTTGGAGACATGCTACTCATGGGTCACCCACAACTTTCACTTGATATTCAGGACCCGGGGCGGCGCCACTCAGTAGCTCAAGGTGGGATCGCTTGCGTTCCGAGAGACGCTGAATCCGCCCTTGGATATTGTCGCCCTTCCAGCAGTATCCGCCTGCATGGCGTGGTTTACGATGGCGAATTGTTTAGCCGCGCCATTGCCCACTGTGAACATCCATGGGATCGGCCAAGTGAACGCTCTGCCCGGTGCCGAAGCTACAGATCCTGGAACGCCCGCAAGAACTCGCTGCGCGCAATGCCCGACTGCGTGCAGATCACACGAAGTGTCGACCCTTTGATGCGTGGATGATTGGGCAAGGTCAGTGGAGTGACGCTGCCGTCGGCGTTCGTGCGTCGCATCGCGATGTGTTCGTGCTCACGGACGATCTCGAAGCCCAGCTTCCCGAGCGCCTTGACGACTCGCGCCTTCGGGGCGTCGACGGGAAACTTCATCCCACCGCTACGTCCGCTTCCACCACGTACGCGGCTTCAACGTTGTCCCCGATGTCGAACGCATCGGTGCCGAAAGTCTCGATATGGAATCGCGCCGCCGACTTCGCGTCTGCAAGGGCCTCCTCGTACGACGACCCCTCGCCCACCACTACTCCTTTGAGGCCCAGGGGATATGCGACGTATCCGTCGGAGTGCTTTTCGACAATGAACTTGAGGTGATGCATTCGCATGGACGCTATGCCCCGCCGAACATGCCATCAATCCGCGAATCTAGCGGATAAATGCAAAAAGGCCCCGACGCTTGCGGCGTCGGGGCCTTGAATAGTTGGTAGCGGGGGCAGGATTTGCATTTGGAATCGGCCGATCTACAAGGACATTGAATTCAAATAGCCCCGCGCGTTGACAGCATACAAGCGACAGCCAGAAGCTGCTACCACGCTACCGAAGCGCCGCCCGCCGGTGTTAGAGCACCGACGGACGGCTGACCACCGGCAACTGTTAGGAGCTGCCAATGGCTGCGCTCAAGTCTACTGCGTCAAAAACCCGTTCGCGCCAGGATCGTCGTGCACGCCAGACACCCAGTCAGACCTCCTGTCCGCTCGCTCTTGCTCACCTTCAAGAAGCCGTCGATAGCGAGCGTATGAGGCTCATGAAGGCGCATTCACTGCTTCAATGCATCGCCCTCGCGCTCGAATCCGCTGGCGCCGGGAAGCCTGTTGGCGCCTCCGGACCATACTTTCCCGACGTTGTGGACCTGGCATCCGAACTCGTGCGAGAGTCAATCAATCGACTCGATCCTGTGCTTCTAAGGATAGAATCGCAAAGACGCCTTTGAGCCTTCGACCGCCCAGTATCATGAAATCTGGTTCGCCTACTCAGCAGCTCAGCCCGCTCGCTTGAGATCCACGGTGAAGATAGGCCACGGGAGGGCCTGGTGCTCACACGCGAAGAACTGGAGACGCCCCGCTCAGCTGCCGAAATGCTCGGCTGGGTTGTACTCCGCCCACGAGCGCTTCAGTGCCACCAAGGAATTGCGTGCCCCTGCTCGCGAAGGCAAGTTATTCACCAAAGAACTGATACACGAAGCTCTTACCCATCGCCCTGTTCGCCCAACGCTTCTACCAAGCAAGCGCCGATGTAACGATCACTCCCGCCATTGGGAACAAGACATACGACGCCGTCGTGGATGAGGCGCGCAGCGCCGTCGCCCGTTAGGTACATCGAGGCGACCGTACATATAGCCCAGTAAGCCGGTGCGAAAGATCTCGGTCACCGCAGGAGCCAAGAGTTCATGGACGAACCGAGCTAGACCAGAGGATTCACACACATGCCTTCAGTACCGTTTCTGACTCCAGCACTGATCGAGGTAATACAGCGCGGTGACGCGATCCTATTCCTCGGAGCTGGCGCTTCGCGCGGAGCACGAGGGCTACGCGGCGAGGAACCGCTCAGCGGCGAACAACTGCGTGACCATCTTTGCGACGTGTTCCTTGGCGGTGCGCTGAAGACTCTGCCTTTGTCACAGGTCGCAGAACTTGCCAAGAATGAAGCAGGGCTCGCGCGGGTTCAGCAAGCAATTAGAGAACTCTTCTACCCCCTTTTGCCCGCAGCCTTCCACCTGCTGATTCCAACGTTTCGCTGGTTCGCAATCATAACGACCAATTACGATCTTGTCCTTGAGCGGGCGTACGACCAATGCGTAGGGAAAGAGCAGTCGCTTGCACCGATCTACCGGGACGGCGAGGACTTTTCTCACAAGCTGCGTGATCCGTCGCAGGTGCTCTACCTGAAACTGCACGGCTGCATTACGCGTATCGATGACGCCGGGCTACCATTGATCTTGGCATCGGAGGAGTACGCAAAGCATAGGAACAATCGCGTTCGACTGTTCAAACATTTCGCAGATTGGGCACGGGAACGAACGGTCGTTTTCTGTGGCTATAACGTCGGGGATCCAAATATCCAGCAGGTATTGTTCGACCTAGCCGATATGGGGCTCAGCCGACCGCCATACGTACTCGTGAGTCGCGGCTTGGACACCATCTCAGAGCGATATTGGGCTTCAAAGCGATTCGTGGTCTACACGAAGGCCTTCGAAGAGTTTGTGACCGAACTCGATTCTGTCGTGCCGAGAGGTTCCCGGACGTTAGCGGCGTTAATTACACCCGGTGATACTTCGATTCGGCCGTGGATTAGGTCGCATGTTGCCCCTTCGCCAGGCCTGCTCACGTACCTACAGAATGAGCTTATTCATGTGCGCAAAGGGATGCCGGTAGTTGGCGCAGATCCAAAGGCATTCTACGGCGGCCAAACTGTAGATTGGGGAGTCTTCGCACAGGATTTGGACGTACGACGCCGGCTCTCGGATGACTTGATCCTCGACGTGTTCCTAGACAAGAGCCGCGCGAAAGTTGCACAGACCTACTTGGTCAAGGGCTACGCTGGGAGCGGGAAGTCTGTCGCTCTTCGACGTGCGGCCTGGGACATCGCGACTGAGTACGACGGTCTGGTGTTCTTCCTACGGGAGGGTGGCCTGCTTAGGCCAGAGCGCCTAGGCGAACTCCACTCCTTGACGCAAGAGCGACTGTACATCGTCATCGATGAAGCCATCTCTCTTGTGGCAGATATCAAAGACCTGGCTACTTGGTCCGAAAGGAACCGGGTCCCCGTAACGCTGATCGTTGGCGCAAGGAGCAATGAGTGGAACACCTATGGCTCGCAGCTCGAAGACAGCATCTCGAACGAGTACGAGCTTCGAGACCTGACCGAGAAGGAGATAAGAGATCTCATCAGTAAGCTGAAGAAATACGGTGCACTGGGCCGCCTAGCAAGTCGCAGCGAAGGCGATCAGGTCCAACACTTCAGACTGACTGCTGATCGCCAACTCTTGGTCGCGCTGCACGCGGTAGTTTCAGACAAGCCCTTCGAAGAAATAGTGCTGGACGAGTACCGCAACATTCGGCCAACAGCGGCACAAGTTCTGTACCTTGATATCTGCACCCTCAACCAGTTGGGAGCCGGCGTACGCGCTGGCCTGATATCTCGGATAAGTGGAATCACCTTCGCTGATTTCGAGCGTGATTTCTTTAGGCCATTGGAGCATGTCGTGCACGCCTACTTTGACCACGGCAGCCGCGACAACATGTACCGGGCGCGGCACCGAGACATTGCGGAAATAGTCTTCCAGAAGGCCCTTTCGGACCAAGCTGCCCGGGCGAATCAGATTACAAGAATAATGAAGGCGATGGATGTGGACTATGAGGCAGATCGGCTCGCGTTCAACAAGCTAATACGCGGACGCGCTCTGGCAGAGCTATTCTCCAACAAAGCTTACGCCCTTCAGATCTTTGACGCGGCCAGGGAGAGCGGCGCTTCGATTGGCTTCATCGAACATCAACGAGCCGTGTTCGAATTGCAACACGCTCAGTCCGACCCGAAAGCGGCACTCGAGGCGATCGAGAGGGCGGAGGCAGCCACCGATCACCCCGATCGGTCGATAACGCATACGAAGGCCGCGATTCTGCGCAACTTGGCCTTGGCGGCGCCGCAGGCGTTGGCGAGACAGAAACTGCGTGACGACGCGCGCGAGCTACTTCGAAAGCAGTCTCAGACCACTAGAGTCTCACATCCGATACATACCTTAGGGCAACTGGTGTTGGACGAGCTGCGGGAAGCTCTCGGAACGCCGACAAGAACCGGCGATCAGAAGGGCCTAGAGCAGCAACAGAATGCTATCGCCGAACTTGTGAAAGAGGCAGAACAGACTGTCTTCCAAGGGCTGCAGCGTTTCCCGGAAGATCAGTTCCTACTTACACTTGAGGCAGAATTGGCGAGGCTGTTGCAGGATGAGTCGCGCGCGGTCGACGCCTTGGGTCGAGCGTTCGAACGAAGTCCAGGTAGCGCCTTCGTTGCCACACGCTTGGCTCGTTATGAAGCGGCGCAGGGAGACTGCTCCGCCGCAATGGCGACGTTACAAAGGTCATTGGAGGCAAATCCCGCCAACAAGGCGGTTCACTTAGGGCTTGCAAAGCTCATGATGGAAGAAGACGAAAGCGCACTGAAGGACGACATCGCCTATCAACTGCGACTCAGCTTCTCTCCCGGCGACGCAAACTTGGATGCTCAGTTCTGGTACGCGCGCCACTGCGTGCTTTACGGCGATGCTTCGATAGGTCACGCGCTCTTCCGAGAACTAGGAAGGGCGGAAACCCTTTCGGAAGCACGCAACACCATCAAGGGCATTGTTCTTGACCAGGAGCGAATTCCCCGGCGCTTCTATGGATCTGTTGTGAACGTGCATGACACTTTCTGCTTCATCAAGTGCTCTGAAATCAAGGGTGAGGCATTCGCACGTTCCTCAGAGTTTCGCGACGAACAATGGACGCGGGGTGTGCGAGGATGCCCTGTGTCCTTCCACTTGGCGTTTACGTTCAAAGGCCCAGTCGCTCTCGGCGTACAAACAACGCAGTGAACCGCGACCGTTAAAGCACGTGCGAGTTTCCACAAGCGACGGTCCTGCTATGAGGCAGGCTTGGGAAATCGCTTTAGCCACCAGCGAGGGGCACCTAACTCGTATAGGTCGCACTCGCCTTGCACCGCACTCAGATCGATAGTTTTCCACTCCAACGGCCGACCTGACCTGCCTCCGCCGCGTACCACGATCTGCTCCAGATCGCGCGCGACGACTTGATGCCATGTCGGCAGCGCAGTCGCGTATTTCCTTTCCAACTCCAGTAGTTCATCCCTTGCTAGCACAGCAGGCGGCTCCTGCAGCACAAGGCATCCTGCGCGCGACAGCAATGTGCGCATGTCCCCCAAGAGATGTTTCGGATATGCGAGGCCCAGATGCCTCGCTGCAGCGGCCACGTCATGTTCCGTCAGTACGCCGGAACGATTGACTCTCTCCGCAACATCGGCAAGCGCATCGCGTGGAAACAATTCACCTTCAGCTTCTGCCATCTCGCGGATCTCGGTTGCTAGTTCAGCATCATGCTCAAAGACGATAGCCTCCATCTTCGGATACTGCTCGAAGCACTCGCCCATCAGCAGCTCGCATGTCCACGCTCTTTGGCGGAACGGCCGTTCGAAAGGTTGGGATCCGACTGGCTCGAATCGCGGCGCAAAGCGCGCATCCATGGCGTAACGATCCACGCGGTACAGCACCCCCTGCCCTTCACCGCGCTCGCACGCGATCCATTGGTCGCCTTCGCGCCTATGTGTTGCGAAAAATAGCGCCACCTCAATCGATTCGGTCATGTCGATGAACGCCGTCGAAATCCCATAGTGTTGCGCCAAGGCCCCTTCAGGGAGAATAAGCCCCTGCTCCTTCGCCCACTTGGCGATCGGATGCTTCTTCAGTTCTGAGAAGTAGCGGAAAGTCTTGGCGATGTCCGCTACGATCTTTGCGGAATCCGCCTGCGAGTGGTGGCGCAAGAACCTGCCAGGAAACCTCAGGTGCCGGTAGATCACCGGATAGCATGGAAGGCGTCGGAAGCTTTGCCCTCGATAGAGGTAACGAGGCGGCGGGCTTACTAGAGCCACCTTTCCATTTCTGGTCGTTGCGAACGACCACGTTCGCTTCTCGGTGCCAATCACCCGATGCGCACGCGCCAGTTCGAGGACATCCTCGGATGACCGGCAACCCAACTTGGCAGTGCGTCCGAACTGCAACACGATTTGCGCGACCAAACTGGTTCCTGCACCGGAGATCATCGCCGCTACCCTGGCGGCCCTGCGCTCAGAAGCTAGAACAAGTCGAGAGCTTGCATATCAAAAGCGTCGAGATGAAGGCGTGTTGATGACCAGTCGACGAATGCATAGCGACGCTCGAACGCCTCAAGAGAGGCCAACTGCCGTGCCGTCATTGACTCGTTGATACTCGTCTCTTCACTCGAGAACAGCGCTGTCTAGCCGTACCGTTGATGCGCTGAAAGCAAGTAGCTGAAAGCGCCATGTTCACCACTCGCGTCTTTGGCCCCCGGCATCAAGGCGCCGCACGCCGCAAAGAGTGCCCCGATAGGATCGCCCGTTGTGAGTGTCCACGCCGCACCGGTGAGACCAATCGCCACGGCGGCCGGTTTTCGCCACGCAGTCCGCGCCGCCTTCTTCACGTCGGCGGCGTAGTCGTCTAGCTCCGCCTGCCTATCAGCGAATGCAGTGCTTTGTTCCTCGACGGGCAGCAGACTCAGCTCACGAGCGAATCGACGAAGGCTTCGGATGTATCGTCGATGCGCCTCTCGGTGTTGGTTCCGAAAATCAAGAACCTCGTCGAGCGGGATTGAGGAAAGGTCGACCGTTACAGTTTGGAGGTCGAAAGCAACGACGTGGCCAGCCAACACTGCGCCCGGCAAACTGAGAATCTCCTGCAACGCTTCCACGATCTTGGCGCGATCTGTGATCGGTGAGAGGTCTAGCCCCATCTTGGGCCCGGCTGGACGAAGTATTTGGGCCAACAGGATGAGAATCAGATACCTGACCATCGGATGCATCGGGATCGATGCGCCGTCCTCGGACTCGAGCGCAAGACCTCGCGCTTTGAGTTGCTGAAACAAGCGCTCCGCTACTTCCCGGTCCCCGGCGAAGCCGAGCCTTGACATCGAGAGCGCGTGGAACGCGGTTCGTTCCGCCATTAGGGGTTCAAGCGCGCCAGACAAGAGAACGTTTTCCACAGCCGCAGCGAGCTGTTCGGTCGCAGATGCGTCCACGACTTCGTCCGCAACTAGATAGTGCAGAAGTCCTCGTTCCCGAAGCGGGGCGGCAACGATTGGGTCGTGGTACTCAGGCTCGCCCTTCTTGTACTCGGGTATCAAGACACCCACTCCGTCGAAGAACAGAAGCATGTTCTTCACATGGTCAACGTCGTACCAAAGGTGTCCCGGATAGTAGAACGCGACATCTTGGGAGGCGGTAACAGTCATCGCTTCGCTCCGTCGGAACGCCGAACGTGCGGTTGAGCAGGGGCGTGCTGCACAACATGCGTGCCGCGAGCGCTCACACCATGCCGTTTCGCCGTCCGCCGCAACCTCTCGTCAGGGCGCACTTGGTTTGGCCGAAGGTCCACTCCTAAAGAGACGTGTCCTGAATTTCCCATATGCGATGGCCTGCAGGAGTTTGGAAGCCTGGATCTCTGCTTCGAGCAGTGCGGCAAGCTCGGTCTTGAATTCGTCGTCGCTGAGCCCGCCAACGGCAAAGAAGAAGTCGAGTGCCTCGTTGTGCGTGAAGACTCTTCCTGGAACTGCGCTCTCGCTGGCGGCAAGCATTCCGTATCGAAGGTACGGATAGATGCGTTTGTGGCGTTCAGCCTTGGCGCTGTACGTGAGAACGTCGTGAGTCGTGATGCCAGTCTTGAACTCGATAACCACCCGAGGAATCTTCGTGCCCGAAGCTACCTCGTCAAACACGCAGAGATCGGTCTCGAACGCAGAACTGCCGCGCTTGGGGCTCTTGATCTGCGTCGGTTGCATCACCTCTAAGGTGTCTGAAACCTTGACCTCGTACAGCAGCGGCTGCCCGCGAGCGATGCTCAACGGTGGCTTGAGAATCGACGCTGCTACCTCATGTGCGAGGGCAACGAAAGTGCTTTCTGTGGATGATGGCATGGTGCTGTGTTGCCGTGCCGCCTAACACTGCGCATCGAGCGACGCTGCTGTCGCATATGCCTTGGTGGTTAATGCATCCCGCGTTCGCAGCATGCGCTTGTTAGACGACTCTATTCGCGAGCCTTCTCAATTGGTGTACCTGTCCCTGCCCATTTCAGTGACGATGAGAACGGCAGGAGCCCATTCGCGTCAAGGATCGATATCAGTAGCGGCGGACCATCCACGTTGAATCCGGTGATTTCATCGGGCTTCGCACCTCGCCTCTTGGCCTCAGCGTATGAGACAGGAATGTAACCAGAGTTCGGAGGCGTTCGATCTGGCGTGAAGTAGGTCGTTTGAGAAGGATTCAAGTAGACGAGCGCGTCGCTTGGTGGGTTAACGCTTCCAGTGTCGATCATCAAACCCAGAACGATCGCGGCAATAACTAGACCGCCTAGAATGCTGGCCGCGCGCCTCAGCAGCTTCATTGTCCACTCCGTTGTCTTCTAACAGAGAGATACCGCATCCGAGCCGTCTAGCGGCGCAGGTCAGCGCCGCGCGCGCTGGTGCATGAACTTGGCACTTTGGCTCCCAAGCGTGCGCTCTAGCGATGTGTTAGGCAGCATTGCTTCGCCCGCTCGATAAAGGCCTCTTCGTCGGAGCTAAACGGATGGAACTTTCCGTCGTTGTACGAGAATCCTCCAGAAGCGATAGCGGGACCCACGACTTTCCAGAGCGCGCGAATCGCGGATTCCATAGTGCTGTCATGTGCGTAAGTTTGGGAGACATACAGGCGACTCTTGCCCTTTCGGGCCTTCAGCAGTTCCCCGTGGCTTTGGACATCCGTGAGCTCTGAAACCTTTACGACTGGCTTCTCTGGTGTCCCGCACATTTCGATTCTTACGCAACGATTCGGTGGGCATTGGCTCTGAAGCTCAAACAGCAGTTTGGCTAGAGCCGCCTGGTCCAACTGCGCTGGGAGGTCAGCTGAATTGGATCGCTGCGTTGCACCGACCAAAAACGGAACGGTGAGCCCCGTGTTGCCTCGGTGCTCTGCGACCCACTGCTCGCACAGGGCCTGCCACAGCGGCTTGCTCATGCTGCCTAACGCTCTCTCTGCTGCACTCGTGACGGAGAGCAATGCGTCAACGATGTTGAACAACCACCTCGCATTCCACCTAATCTTTCTGATTTCTTTGCGCCCGCCACGCCGCGGATCGCCGCGGTTGAGGCGCTCCTGACGTCATTCGCGAAACAGTTGCCTCCGCAGCGCTTCGACAAACTCAGTTGCCTCGCCTTTCTGCCAAGGCGTGCCCCGCGCCGCCTTGAGGTCCTGCCCGGCGGTATTCACTACGACTGACGGAGAACCCCACAGCAGCAGCGCGGCCCACAGAATGAGCCCCACGCCGGCGAACTTCGCTTCACCCGTCTCAGCTCCGAGTAGAGCCAAGCCAATGAGCAGCATGACGATGCTTGCCGCAAGACTTCGAGACGTTTCAAGGCGTACAGACGTGACGTGGCTCAGCGGAATGTCCTCCCTGGAGCCTCCGCTAAACCAACCCTTGGCGCGGTTATAGATCACTCTCTTGCTGGTGACCGTTCCGAAAGCGTTGCTGACGAATGTCTGCTCGCCCTGCTCCGTGTTCATTTTTAGCGCTCTCCCTGTGGACGGCTGCGATGCAGCCATTGATCTTGTGTCGCAACTCCCGTTTCAAACGATGACGTCAGTTATCTCCCAAAGCACTTCGCCCGAAGAAGTGCAGAATTGTCGTCCTTCCCAAGCACTGGATTCCAACCTCAGGATCGTCAGAGTCTGCACCACTCGTCCGCTATCACCCGGGAACACGTATACGTTGATGACCGTTGCTTCGCCGCGTTCCAGCAACGCTGCCAGGTGGAGTTCAATACGTCCTAGAAGGGATGGATCGTCCAGCCCGAGAGCAAACGCGTCGACCGCTTCCCCGGTAGACGGCAGACCATGGAGCTTGCGCGACAGCCGCTGATCGGCACCGTTGGCGGGGAACGCAAGAGCTTTCTCCAGTACCGCCGTGAATTCGTGCCGATCTACGAAGATGGCGTGCTGACCCACACGGTAGTAGAACGACCCTTCTTGCACGGCTGACCTAAGCTCAACCGTCTCTTTTGAGACAACTCTGGCCGAGCCATCAGACTCGCATGACCTTGCATCGTGGCAGAACAGCAAGCACAGGAAAGCTGCAACGTATGCCTTCATCAGCATTCGACTCCTTGGACACTGGCCAGGACTATCGCCTGGGCCTTCGTTCAGTTTTCTGCGGCCCCGGACGGAATGACAACTGTTCCATCAGCTTCCGCAAACAGCCGTGGAATGTCCTCCCTACGCTTCACTCGCTCAGCATCGATCACGTCTCGGCAGCGAAAGTACGGAACATGGAACTGGTAGCGATATGTGCCGCGTTCCTTAATAACCTGTTTCCAATGCACCGCGAAGGTTCGGCTCTCCTTGGGCCGCAGGATGAAGTACCGATCAGAGTAGTCAAACCCCAACTCGTCGAGACGATCTCTGTTCCCGGCATTGGTCCGTGGGAGTGGAACTCCATTCGCGGAGAGAAACACGAACGATGGATAGAGGGGATCAAATGTATCCGCGCTGAGGCAGACAAATTCTGCCGAGCGGTTGGTCGCAACCGCGTTCACAAACACCATGCCTGTGTGGGCGGTTACCTGCATGCTCAACGCGAGCGGTTCGTTCAAAGCTTTGGATTCGGCTTGACCTGATTCCACGCACGAACAACAGCTCGCCCCAAGACCGAGGAAAACTATAACCCTCAAGAGTATCGACTGCGTGTTCATTACCACGCGCACGACGCAGCCATTCCACCCGAGGATTGCGGTCTACCTCTCGACCGCAGCCTGCGCGGTCGGTGTCGCTGCCTTCAGCAGCCCGACCTGCCCTTGAAGGACGTACTGCGCCGCAACTCTCTCAGCCACCGCCACTCGCTCGTCTGCGGACTCGGGCCAGGCGCCGCCGGTTCCGAACGCGGTCACGCCGTAATCTTCGCTATAGATGAAATAAGTAATCGGCCCTGGTCGTGGACTCTTCTCTCGCCCGCCCGCGTACAGTTCACAGGCGTCCTCGGTTTGCATGACCTGGCAGTCAGCACTGATCAAGGCGACTTGGCAGGCGATGTCGGGTCCACGTAGGCACGACTCCACCTTGAGCTGCGTACCGGCAACGCTGTAGGTCATGCCGCGTGATGTATGCCCTGCCGGTATAGCAAAGACACGGAACCACGTGCGCAGACATCGGTAGCGCGGAGTAGAGCAGTCATGCAGTGGGTACCCGAGACTTTCGCTGAACGCTTGCTTCTGCTCGGCTGTCGGGTTCAACGCGGGAACCTCGCCGTGCATTCCGTGACCCGCCGAAAACGAGTAGTAGGCGGTCCGGTCAATGGACTCATAGCGAATCTCTGGCTGCGGCGTTTGTGCATTACTTGGTACGCAGGCTGACAAGACTGCGCACCCGGCCAACAGCGCCATCAAACGTCCGCTATCGATAGAGCGCGTCATACACTGCCCTGTTGTATGGCTCTTGATGCAGCCTATAGTACAACTGCGTATCGCCACCAGCCATCACGCGGTCCATCCCTGTACCAAAACCGTGAAGGCCCTCATGCCCCACTATTACGCTCCTGACCAGCTCTGGCGATGCACCCCTGATTCCGTAAAGGTTCGTGTTTCCGGTGATTGCCCTCTCTCGCATGATAGTCACCGTGCCAGATGTGCTCGGAGCAATATTGAGCTCCAAGTCAATGTATGGCGCCGTTTCCGACCAGATGCCTGCTTCGGTTTTCGATACCGAGCAGACCACAAAGCGACCCTGGCGGCAGTACAAGTGCGCTGCTTCTTTCCAGCGCGCCATCGCTGCTCTTTCTTTCGGCTGACCGCCTCTCCGCGCCGCCGGCGAATAGGCTCACTCCTAGAGTTCCCAGCCATCGCTGCAGAGCTATCGCACGAAAGCCGCCAGTACTTGCAACACGCTTTCGGTAGCGCCCGATTGAAAATGCACCGACGGCGCTCATGCCGACGAGATAAAGGAGAAGACCCAGCTGGCCTGGGATCACAACGTCGAGATACTTCAACACCGACACGCGCAGCACCTCGACTATTCCAACGACAAGCAAGCCCCCAGCGATGATGGTCGCCAAGAACGTGAGCAGGAGCCTCGCCTGCCGGAGGAAACTAGTTCCCGTACTCAACGATCGCGCCCCTCTTCACCGCATAACGAACAAACACTGCGTGAATGGCGGCGCCCAAGCTCGGTCACTCCTTCGACTTCTCTGCTCTTCGCATATCCAGCTGACGACGGATGACCACGCCAGCGGCGCCAAAGCCGCACAGGAATCCGACAGTGCTGTAGATGTCGATCCCGGCAAACGGATCCAGGACAACAGCAACGACAATCGGGGTCAACACAGCGAGAACGACCGCGAACCAGAACTGTGGCCACGATTGCAGTTGCATCGATCGTGTGAGCGGCCTCGTGAGGCCGTCCCTATCGCTTGTCCGCCAGCCCATCCAGCGCCCTGCGGCTCGCTTCGTGGCTCGGATCATGCGCGAGCGCTTTCTCGTAGTATGACTTCGCGCGCGAAAGGAGATCGCGATCTCGTCGCTGACTGGCCTGAAGATGGTAGCAACGACCGATGTTGTAGTAGAGACTCGCCTGCCGCAGTTCCGTCCAGTCGAGCGCGGCCTCGAAGTAGTCGATGGCGCCAGCGCAGTCGCTGGTGCGGGCGAGCGCTACGCCGTTTCTCTCATACAAGGTCGCAACGCGTTCGTTGATTTCTTCCGCGAATTTCTCGGGTGACCAGGGGCCACCTTTTCTGAACGGAGAGAGCTTGACGGCCTGCGCATCCCCTGCAGGGTAAGCGACGAAGAAACCCGGATACCCGCCACCGCCGTGCTGCTCGAAGAGGCGGCGCTCGCGGTCACCATCCTCGGGATTTACCGAAACCTTGACGAAGTCACGAAGCACCGAACTCACGCGAGAGTCCGGTAGATATCTCTCATTGAGCTGGCGGCACCACGGACACCACTCCGTATTGAAATAGACGATCATGGGCAGAGCCTCGCGCTTCGCCTCTGCCAGCGCAGACTCGTATCCTCGCGCGCCCTCCTCCCATCCGGTCCCGGTGTATCCGGAAGATTGGACGAGCGGCGAATGTAGGAGCCCGAGGAGGCCCAAGGCCGCCGCAGCCGCGCGTTGATGCGCATTTCGCACCTGGGTGCGCCACATGCCTACTTGTTGCTTGTCGATCGCCGCGTGCGCCGCATTGATGCTTCGATCAATGGAATACACATGCTTGCGAGCATGCCGCCAAACCAGGCGCCAAACCAGATCTTAACGAGCTGTTGCCTGTCCATCTTTGCTCCCTGCGAAAACAGATCGATCCAGTAGGATGCCAGGCCAAAGAAGGCGATCGTCAAAAAGAACACCGCCAGCAAGTAGGACACGAATGAGGAGATAGGAAGCCGCTGAGATCGAAATCGTGAATGCCTAAGAAGTTCGACACTGAGCGGCCTCGCGATCCCAATGATGATGGCAAGGAAAAAATAGCCCTGTATGAATGCGACAGCTGCGATCAATGCTTCTGCGATATGCATAGCCAGCTCAGAATGGCCCACCAAAGTTCGAACCCGCACCGATGCCAGCCGACACGGCGGCCGATGCAAAGAACGTAGAGCGCATTATTCCCGCAAATGTACTCGGCGCGAAGAAGGCTGCTTGCGCCAGAGTGTACATGCCTTTCACTGGGAAGAACCTCGATGCGATCGCCCCACCGAGCCCCGCATAGAGCGCTGCGTTGCCGACGCTCGATGCGTTGCAGGGATCGAGCCCGTTAGCCGCTGCCTGGCCCGCAGCACCACCAGCTGCAGAAATTGCGGCCGTCGCCGCGGTTGCCCCAAAGCCTGCGGCGGATTGCCCTACTGCTCGCGCAAGGGTTCCTCCGAGGGGCCCGGCGACAGCGCCAAAGGCACCGGCGATGGCACCAGAAACGATGGCTGCTCCGATTTGTTGGGCTGTCACGTCTCCGCGGTTTACAAGGACCGTTGCGACAGCATTGACTACCGCACCTATTGCCGCGCCCGCAAATATGATGGGGAGAATCTCGCCACTGGGATCAACGAGGTTCACGGGATCGTTGATCACATATCCATAAAGGTTCGGATCGCCGCCAAGGAACCCGATCCGATCCTTGGCGGTCCACCGTCCGACCAGGGGATCGTAGTCGCGCGCTCCGAACCTCGTAAGCTCGGTATCGCGGTCGTACAATCCGCCTGCGAACCCGAAGGGCTGGAAGCCTGGGTTGGTATCCGCCGTCACGTTTCCGAACGCGTCGTAGTCGATGCGCTGAACAACCTGCCCGGTCGATGCATTGACGACGAGCCGAGGGCTGCCGAGATGATCGGCAACGATGCGGTATGCGACCCCGCCGCGGATCATGTAGTCGGGCCCGTTCGGCCGCGTGCCGTAGACGAAGCGACTCACGACGCTTCCGCCAGCGTCGAGTTCAGCGGCAACGCGCAGCTGATCTTGATAGAGGAAGCCTTGCGTCAGCGTGCCGTTGACGCGTTTCCCGACACGACGGTTCTGGCCATCGATCACGTAGCTGACCGTGCGACCGTCGGGAAGCTGCGCACTGAGGAGGTTGCCGAGGACATCGTAGGCATATGTCGTCGTCTGACCCGACTGCGCCTTCGTGAGCAAGTCTCCGTTCGCGGTATACGTGAATGACGCGCTCCCAGAGGTCAGGAGACGATCCTGGCCGTCGTACGTCGCCGTGGTGCTTCCGGCCGTGAGGCGGTTCCCGTTGACATCGTACGTGTAGCTTTCGATCACGGAGCCGTTTCTGAGAACCTGCTGCAAGCGGCCGACCGTGTCATAGCCGTAGTCGAAGACGACCTGCACGCCTTCAACGTTCTCCGTTTTCCGAGTGATTCTTCCGAGGCGGTCTCGCACGTACTGCGCGGAGTAGATCGTCGCTTGGCCACCCGCGCCCGCGTTTGCAAGGTCGAATCGAAGCTGCTCTAGCTGAGCAATCGACGCGTCCGCCTGATCGACGAGTTCCTGCAGGAGGCATTCGAAGCGGGCGGTGGGTCGCAACGAAAACTGGTACACGGGGCGGAAGGTCGCGAACGCCGAGTCGTAGCTCTGCGTGTTGTTGGGCAACCCCTGCGCGGCGGTGACTAGATTGTTGTACTCCTGCTGCGCGACCGTGAGACTGCAGCCCGTCCAGATAGCGTTCAGGTAGGTGCCGAGTTCGGCGACCTCCGCGCGGATTTGATCGGCGATGTCGTTCTGAGACGCTGTTGGGCGCGACGCAGTGTAGCTAGATAGCTCGCCGAAGGTGCTGTACCCGTTCTCAGTAGTGACCACGTCGAGTGCCGTGCTCGCCTCGAGCCCGTTGCTGCTCCGGCGCGTGACGGTCAGGTCTCCCGCCCCTGTCAGCAGCCCATCGAGGTCGTACGCAAAGGCGATGCTTGACCCATTCACCGAGACGGTCGAGACGTCGAAATCGGAGCTGTAGCCGATCGAGACGTTGCCGCTTACAGGCCCGCTCCAGGAAGAACTGGTGGGCAGGATGCCGTCGAACGCCAGGGCGAGCGTTTCACCATCGGATGTGGAGATACCGGAGAGTTGGCCTGTCGACGGTGTGTACGAATAGCCTATGACGCCGCGCGGCGTCGTGAGGGAATCCAACTTGCCCGAAGCGCCGTAAAGGAAAGTGATCTGTTGTCCATCTGGTCGCGTAACCGACGTCAGTTGACGATCGCGATTGTACGCGTAGACCGTGGCCGAGATCGGCAGTCCCGCGGCGGGCGGTGCATAGGTCGCCGGAAGATTGACTGCCGAATAGTCGAAGATGTGCGGGCTCCGTCCCGGCGGCGTGATGCTCGTTAGGTTGCCATTGGCATCGTAGCCGAAGAACACCTGCCGATTGCCAGGCAGCGTCTGCGTCGTGACGCGCCCGGCCGCGTCATACGCGAGGGTAGTCACGCGCCCTTCGGCGTCTGTGATGGTGTCGGTGAGACCCGCGGCCGGTCCGCTCTCGACATACGTGACGGTCGTCTGCCGGAGTGCCGACCCACCTCCTGATTCGAGCGTGGCAAGACGACCTCTGGCGTCGTACGTCATCCGCGACGAGTTTATTCCAGGAACGGAGGTGTTGATGACTCTGCCGGCGGCGTCGAGCGTGGTCTGCGCGGTCCGGCCGGTGGGCGAAGTCAGCACCAACTGGCGACTGGCTGCCGTGTAGACGGACGTGGAGCTGCGACCGTTGAGCGTCGACGTCTCCGAGATGGATATGACGCTCGAAGGATCGTTGATGTTACTGAGCGCGACGGCGCGAGCGGATGATGCAGTTCGCTGCAGTCCCGACGGCAGGCGAATGACCGCACTAGCCGGGAAAGGCGCCTGCATGCCAAAGCGCGGATCGCCTCCAAACGCGACGGTCAGGCGTGTCCCATCGGCCCTTAGCATTTCCGTCCGATTGCGCTCGACGGTGAGCGTGGACGTCGTTCCGTCCGGTTCGCGAGAAACGACGCGACGATCGCCGGCCGCGGTCTTTTCGTGAGTGAACTCAGACGACCGGCCTTCGCGGCTTGTCATCGTCACGCGAGTCGCGCTCGCCGTTTGCGTCTTGACGATATCCCAGCCGCCGGTAGCGGCATCGGTATCGCGAATCAAGCGGCCGGCCGCGTCGTATTCGTAGACCGACGCGTTGTTTCGCGGATCAGTAAGTCTGGTGAGCAGGCCATTGCCGGCATACTCCAGCTGAAACACGCCACCGTCCGGCCGCGCCACGCTTGAGAGATATCCGTTCCCGTTCACCCCCAGCGTGGTTCGCTGCCCGAAGGGCGAGACAATGCCGCTCGGCGCTCCGGCAGGCGATCGTTCCACGACTGTCGTGTTGTCAGAGGTATCAGAAATCGAGACGATTCTCCCGGCTGCATCGTAGGAGAACCGAAACACATCATCTCCAGTGACCGCATCGACGGTGCTCAGGTGGCGACCGGCGAAGTCGAACTGGTAGATCTCGGCTCCGTCCTCCGAGGCCACCGACAAGCCAGTCGCGCTCTGATGGGATCGTGGCGCCTCGATCAGCCTGATGCGATCTCGGTCGCCGACAAAGATCCGGCCTGTCGGATCTGCGGCAAGCGTCAGCGGCTCTGACAACGTCGCGGCAAGGGCCGGACCTTTGTCGCCCTGCGGACTCACGGTCCACGTTTGACCGCTTCCTGCGATCGAAACCACGAGGCCGTTCGACCTGATAGCGCGTATGCGCCGAACTCCGGAGTCCGCGACGATCACTTCGCGGGATGGCAGCACGTCGATATCGCGAATCGCCCCGAACGTCGCGCTCAAGGCAGGCCCGCCGTCGCCGCAGGACGCCTGCGGGTCAGAGCATGCCGATCCATTTCCCGCGAGCGTCGTGATCGTGCCAGTTGCCGCGATTCGCCGAACGCGCAGATTCCCTGCGTCGGCGACCAGGAGCGCACCGTTGGGCGACCACGCGAGTGCCGTTGGTTCACGCAACTGTGCTTGTGCAGCGGGTCCGCCATCGCCGGAGAATCCGGCGGCTCCAGTGCCAGCGAACGTTGTAATGACACCATCCGGCCCGATGCGGCGGATGCGATGTGCGGTGGGTTCCGACACGAACACCGTGCCATCGGTGGAAACCGCGATGCCGGCTGGCGCGTTGAGCGTCGCATCGCGCGCCGGTCCGCCGTCTCCAGTCGAACCAGCCGCGCCGGTTCCGGCAACGCGGCGCAGGTTGCCCAACTCATCAAGCCGCCACACCTGGTTGCCCGAAAGGAAATGGTAGTTACGATACGGTCCCGCGGCGACGTCGGCGATCTGCGGAAAAATCGCCGTGATCGCCGGCACGCCGTCAGCCGGCGCCGCCGCGCCGCCGCCCGCGATAACGATGCTCGTCAAGATCAAGCGGCCGTCGCTCGTTGCCGACACGATCCCCGTCCTCGGGTGATACGCCGCGCCCAGGATCGTGCTGAAGGGTCCGTAGAGCGCGTCGATCTTCGGGCTGACAAGGTCGAGGTTGCGGCGCGACCCGTCGCCGAGATAGAGCGTATTGCCTACCGTATCCAGCGCATGATGCGCGTTGATGGTCCAACCGCCGAGCTGCGCAAAGGCGGAGTTCTGTGATCGAACGACGAACTGCTTCTTGCGCTCGACGAGGATGAGGCGCGGCACGAGCACGTTGGCATTGCCGCCGCGGTACTGGCTCACCGTTGTGCCCGTGGCCGAAGTGAGTGCGAACGCGCGGACCCCCTGTCCGAGCACGCTCGCGTACTCGGGCAAGTAGCCGTACGTGACCGTGACACTGACCTGATTCACGCCATACACCAGACGGCCGTACGCGTCGCGTCCATCCCACGCAATAGACACTCTTTGATTCGGCGTTGGTGCGCCACGCGCTTCCGCGTAGGCGCTGCCAAGGGCGTCGTTATAGATATCGCGGCCGCCAATCGCCACGCGCACGAACACCACGGCAAGACTCGGCGGAATCTGCGGTCCAGTAATCGGGAACTCGATCAGCGAGCTGGTGCGTCCCGCGCGATCACTGCGGTAGTTGATCGTGAATGGCGTGCCGGTGATACCAATCGATTCGCCGAGCGCTTGCGCATGAGCGTCGATGGTGCAGCCCTGGCACTCATCGGACTCGCTGGAGTCAGGATCGCCGAGGGGTGCGTCGAAGTCGGGGGGAGCAGTTGCGTCAGGCGACAGGTCGTACGGGAAATTGCAGTCCCAAGGCGTGAAGTGCGTGACGCGGAACCGCCAGAAGGATGCGCCCACCGCGTAGAGACTCGCGAGCCTTTGACGCTCGGCGGTCGTGATGCCAAGCGCCGTCAGCTCCTGCGCTCCCGCCGCCTGCCCTGAGCCGTCCACATCGAGGCTCGCTAATCCTCCCGCGATGGCCACGATCCGAATCACGGAGTAGGTCAGCCTGTGCCTTGCCGTGGAGCGTCAACCCCGGCTCATCCAGCAGCATGATCGCCCGACCGGTAGTTTTCTTGAGCTGCTTGAACTGCGCCAAGAAGGAGAAGAACCACAGAAATCCCGCGCTCCGTTCTGACAGCGGCACGGATGCCCGATGGTGGCGGTTCTCGATGCGAATCTTCGCAACTGTGCCTGAGTTGAACGGCGGTAAGTCCTGCGGCTTTCCTTCGCCCAGCTCGATCTTCACTTCCAGCGCTTCATTCTGGCTCCAGAACTGAAAAATCTCGTCGGTGATGTCGTTCGATGCCGCCTCGCATTTCGCTTTGAGATCCTCGTATTTTTTTGCACCCTGCAGTTCCTCGACAGTTGTGCCAGCATACTCTAGGAAATCCAAAAAGATCCTGTCACCTGGGCTCAGCCTGTCGTGCTGCTTGTCATGCGCAAGCTGGTTTAGCGAAATTTCGCCGGACATTCGATCGAAGTGAGAGGTGTAGAAGAATTTCGGCATTTCGAGCAGGTCGATTACGGCCGACACGAACGACTGGTTGCGAAGCTCCTGCAGTTCCTTCAACAGCTCTTCCAGCTCTTCAGATCGCTGACTCAACGCCGTAAGGGCGGCAATGGCTTGTGCGGCCGTTGTCGCGCTTTTCAGCGAGTTCTGCTCAATCGCGTCGAGAGCGTTCGCATGCACCATATGGTCCAGACACGCGCGATGGTTCACAGGCATCGTCCATATGCGCGTGTCGAAACCAAACCCAAATTCTGCCTGGAACTCATCGGTAGTCAACGCGTTCGGCCCAAACTGCTTGGACACGGTTTCGATATCTTCGGCATCGAGCTTCCACCACGTGCGAGCGACAACAGACTTACCATCTGGGTGGCGCTCGCCATAGCGACTGAGGAAGCGGCGCGGGTAGTCGCGCGTCTGGTCATAGCTGAACTTGGCGTACGGCTGCAGTCCGTACAGCGCTTGAAGCAACGCCGACTTGCCGGCTTCGTTCTTTCCCACCATACACGTCAGGTCTGAGACATCGAATGCCTGACTATCTTCAACCGACCGGAAATTGAACACCTGCGCGCGTACTAGCTTCATCGTTTTGGCTTCCCTGAATGCTCAGCGGTGCAGAGTTTATCGCAGGGCGCTAGGCGTCCCTTGAACGCTTCTATCGGTCCGGCGTCGAAAAACGTATCGAACGAACGAATCGCTCTGAGCTTGTCCGCATACTGGCTTTCCCGTCCCTTCGATACGTGCAATACAACGACGTAGTCTATCCAGCGGCCGCGCTGTTTCCTTTGAACACGCTAGTAGCTTGCCAAACTTCTTCGGGCGAACTCCCTCAGGCTAGGATCAGCGAGCGAGGTACGCCGGATCAAATCGCCGGCGGTTGAGCGCAAATGTCGAACGCCGCCAACTAGTCCAAATCCCGAAGCGGGGGCGCGACGATATAGCTGATGAGCAAGCCCTGCGCCTCGAGCTTGACTTCTATCGTCGGTGCGCCTTCCTCGTGCCTGACAACCAGCCAACACGCTCCGGTCGTCTTCTCGGTGTCGATCGCTGGATCATCCCGGCATAGAGGCCGCAACGACTTCTCTGTCTCCAACGAAATCTCAAAGCGGTACTCCTCAATCCAGCCGTCAATTCCATAGTCGCCACGGAACGAGTTCGGAGTCCACGGCCGAATGAAGTCGAACCCGAGTGCCCGAAGGTCGCGGACCGGCTGCCAGTAGTAGGTGTAGTAGCCAACGTATGCAGCACAAACCAGGATGACACCGGCAAGTGCCGCAAGCAGGAGCTTAGTCCGTTTAGTCATCTGGCAGGTGTCCCGTGATGGTGAAGCCCGGAGGGTTGTTGCATAGCTCGGCGGCGATCCGTCCGGCTTCGCGTATGCGCCGCTCAACCTCCTCGCCGATTACATTTTTTGGACCGCGAGCTCCAACGGGCTTCGAATCCCAGTTGTAGTAGTCATAGACGGCAATCAGCTTGTCACCGCGGAACAATCCCGTTGCGGTGCCCAAGCTGCCATCGAACTCGCTTCCTTTCCATCGCGTGAGGTTCAGTTGCCGGAGGTCTAACCCCGGAACAGACGAGGGACGCGGGTCGCCCACCAAGCCGACTGAACGGACATTATCACGCTGCTTGCTGATATCCGCCGCCGTAGCCGCACCAAGGTCAGTCATGTTCTTCTCAGTAAGCCGCATATTCGGCCCGTGGTCCAAGAAGTTGTACAAGAACTTACGTTCGTAGTTGGTGTTGATCCGCCCAAGAGACAGGCTCTCGATTTTCTCCGCTGCCTTCGTCCTGTTGGGCTCACTGCACTTGCGACGCTCGTGCGCGTCCACGGCATGAGCGTCGCGGTCCGTAAACCCTCCGGCGTCCGGAGGGCCTCCGGCACAAAAGGGCGGAGGCAGGGTACAACGACCCCCTGCACCACCCTCACCGTCCTCCGGGCCATGACCGGTCGGGTCAACCAGATTGACGGGGTCCCCATCCACGTACGCATAGAGGTTCATACCTCCTGCATACCCGATCCCATCCGGCTGCAGGAAACGTCCGACCTTCGGCGAATACATTCGTGACTTGTAGTAGTAGAGACTGAGTTCGTTGAGCCACGCCTGTCCGGTGTATCCGAAGCGCGAACTCCCCGCGATGGCGCAACCTCCATCCGGCGAATACTTGAAGCTCACCGTTCCCACACCGCTGTTGTTGCTGACAGCCACGACTGAACCGCGCTCGTCAGCGTGGAAATAGCGTCGATCACTGGTTCCCGACCCCTCGTACCAGACAAGGGGCTGATCGCTGCCGATGCCGTGCACGTAGCGACGCAACAGGGTACCCGACGCGTTGTACTCCGCGATCAGGTCGGGGCCGTCGTAGAGAAACTTCGTCGATACGCCGTTCATCGTCAGGTCGTTCAGCATTCCCAGCGGGTCGTAGCTCAGACTCACCGTCGTCGCTCCCGCCACAGCCGAGCGCAGGCCGTTTTCGACGTCATAGCCGTAAGTGAAGGTGCTTTCTCCGGACACCAAGTTAGTGAGCGCATCGTGGCTGACCGCCGTCGCTCCCAACTGCGTCAACTGATTGCGGCCGTTGTACGTCATAGCGGCCGGGCTCCCCGACGGAGTCCAGCTATAGGTCCCGTCATTGGACTGCTGACTCGTGGCGATCTGTCCGGACGGCGCTCGCGTGAAAGTCAAGGAACCATCGAATGTAGTGCCCGCCAGATTTTGCGTCAGCGTGAGTAGACGTCCAACGGGATCGTAGGTGTACGCCGTGCTGGTAGTGTTGCCACGGCTGATCGCGGTTTGACGGCCCAGCGCATCGTAATTAAATGATGCAAGCGTGGTGCTCGTACTGTCAGTGATCGTCGTCAGCTCATTCGCCGGATTGTAAACGTACTCCGCATAGTAGAGATCAGGATGCGTGATCCGCGTGCGCCTCCCGGCTGCGTCGTAGAGATAGCTCAGGGTGCGTCCAAACGTCGACTGGCTGGCCAGCCGCCCGAGGCTATCGTGGGTATTGACGATCCCGCTGCCCGACACGCTGCCGAATCGCGCAGCGAGCATCCGACCGTGATTGTCGTAGCTCAGATAGACATCTTCCGCCGAGCTGCCCGGCAGATCCTTGAGCACGGGTCTGTTGAGATTGTCTACACCGACGGAAACGACCATGCCATTGCGCTTGCGCATCGAGATGACATTCGAGTTCGCGTCGTATCCCAATTGCTCGTAGTCGGTTGTCGAGCTGCTGCCCGCAGTCGTCGGAATCGGGAAGCGCGTCTTGAGCAGCCGGTCGAATCCATCGTACTCGTACGTCGTGAGGAAACCCCGACCATCGGTGACCGTTCCCACGAGGCCATTCGACGTGTAGGTCGTCGTCACCTGATCGATCTCGCTGCCGGAACCAGAGCCCGTCGTCACTTTCGTGCGCCGGCCGGCAGTATCGTAGGTATTCCTTGCGATGCGATCAGGTCCGTGAGCACCGCTGGTCGCAAGAGTGCACGCCGATGCGGGCAGCGAACCAAACGTAGCTGGGTTCATGCGCGTAGCGCCGCATAGCGGCCGACCGAGCGCGTCATAGGACGTTTGCTCGACCACATAGCTCGTCCCGCTCGCCGACAGTGTCGTGCGAAGCGGTCTGCCGGCAGGATCATACGCAAGCGACACGATTTCGAGCGGAACGAAGCTGCTCCAGTCGGCATCGGCCTGCCCGTTGACAGTTCCCGTCTCGACGGTAATGAGATTCCCCGGGGTATCGTAGGTGCGCCGGGAAGCCACAGGCTTTCGTGAACCGGCTCCATCAGGGTCGGGAAGCACGACACCGACAATGCGTCGCAGGGCGTCGAAGTGCGTGCGACTGGTGTCGGCAGTTCCCGCGAGCGGGCCATCACGCGTGAGCGCGTTGCCGATAACGTCGTACGTCGTTGTCTCGCCGGCCACGAGCGTACCGGTGCCGTCGCTCGTCGTCGCCGCCACGAGCCAGCGATTGTTTGGAACTCCCGAGGCCCCATATCCGAACGTCATTCTGATTTCGTCGCTCGTGCCCACGCAAGAACTCAGAGTGCGACATGTGGACATCGTGGAAAGCAGATAGATGGGCTCACCCGAGGCGGTAAGCACGCCTGAGGGGTTCTGGTACCAGGCTTCCAGCGCGCTGTATGAGTATCTGAGCTGCGAACGAACTGCACCGGCCGTGGCCGCTGGACGTGTCATCGTCAGTACGCCGCCGTGGGTCGGGTCGTACGTGTAGTCAGTCCGGTTGCCTTTAGCATCTTCGGTCCAATTGGGCTGATCGCAGGTCTTCCGATTCGAGCAAACGAGATCGTAACCGGCGTGAGTTACGATGTCGGCCAATCCCGATCCCGGTTTCGCGCGCACCAGGGTCTGCGTGATGTTGCCGCGCGCATCGTAGGTGTACTCGACGAAGTTGCCCTCGGGCGCGGTGACGCGCGACAGCCGCCCCTCCGCGTCATACAGATACGACGTGGTTTGGTTCGCTTTGTTGGTATCGGCCAGCACATGCCCGCTCACCAAGTACCTAAGTGTTCTCGGCGATTCACCCGCGCGCGAGACCGTCGTCAGCAGGTCGTTGCCGATCGATGAATAGCCATAGTTGGTGACGACACCGTTGCTGTTGACCGACGAAACTTTGGTACCCGCGTAGGTCACGACGATGTCGTCGCTGGCGCTGCCGGGCCAGCGCACATGCGTAACGCCGAAGGAGTTCAGGACTCGGTATTCCGTCATACGTCCCAGCGCATCGGTGAGTCTGTGGCGCACGACTCCAGCGCCGAGGTACTCGCGCGATATCGCCAGTGAGCCGACCGTGGCGCCGGTCGTCAGGTTCACGTAGTTGACCTGGATCGGCAGGAATGCGACATCCGACTGCGTGTAGCCGTTGCCGCCCGGAGCAACGTATGTCAGCACGACCTTGTAGCCGCGATTGTTGATGAGCGAGACCAAGCGCGTAGCGGTGCCGGTCTGAGTGCACGATTGCGTGAGGCAGACCGGCACGGGCTGGTAAGTCAGGGTGGACTTCTCCCCGTTCGGGTAGGTAACGGTGGTCAGGTAAGCCCTGCCCAGCCAGTAAACGTGCGCCGGATCGCTAGCCTGATACTCGGCGACGGTGCCGTCTTTCAAGGTGTAGGTGTACGTATTGCCAGACAGCGTCAGCGTCGATCCTCTTTCTTCATACGGCGTGAACACGCCGGGCGACTCTTCGAGAAAAGCCTCCGTCGAGCCGTTCAGCGTTACGTTGAAGATGTAGATTTCATCGCCTAGATGGATCGCCCCTCCAAAGTTGTCCCAGAAGCCGCTTTCACGGAATTCGCGCACGAAACTCAGTGCGCTCCCGTCGGGCCCAATCGCGGGCCCACGATACACCGCGGTCATGATGCCGCTGACGAGATCGACGCCATTCTCGTCAGTGGTTTCCCGTACCGGCGGGGGTGCGGCAACCTGGGCGAGAACGGGCAGAGAACCCAAGCAGGCGGCCACTAGCGCTAGCGCAAGCCGAATGAGACTGCAGCAGGTTTTCATGGTCAGAGGTTCCAAGCAGCTAGTCCAGCGGACGACGAGGGCGCGCCGATAGTCCAAGACAGACAGGTGGGACACCCATCCCATTCACGGTAGAACGAGACATTCACGTTCACCGTGTAGGTCGTTCCGCTCACGCTGTCTGTCACCAGGCAGCGCCACACGGAATTGAAGGCGGTGTTAAAGGGAACGGTTGGTCGCGTCCAATTCGTGGTGTGGGACGTCGGCGCGGTCGCAGTCGTCTGTGTGTCGCCGGACACGCGTTGCCATGCGTAGGTGTACCCCGGCGTTCCTCCGGACGCGGTCACGACCACGGGCGGAGAAACCGTGGGAGTGCCAGAACCGACCCTGTACCACTGCCAGTTCGTGCTGCTGACGGATGCCGCCAAAGGCGCTGTGGAGACTGGGTTGTTGCTAGGGTCATAGAGGCGCGTGAGGAGGACTACGCCATCGCGCGTCACACCAGTCAGACGGCCGTGAACGTCATACGTATACGTGGTCGTAGAAGCAGAACTCACGGACAGCGCGCAGGCCCACATCAACGCCAACGCCACAAACGAGGCGATTCGCCTCTTCTTGTCCAAAAGGCCCATGGCTCGCTGGGTCATCCTGTCCTCCCCTCGCGGACAAGCGCGGGCACACTGTGGCCGCGCCGCCGCCAGCTATTCTTCTGGAGTTCTGCCGTTGGAATGTGGCGTTGCGCGGTGCCTCGCCGCGTACGAGACTAAGGAACGGCTAAGCAGCGAGCGCGAGTAATCAGCGCGGCGACTCGCCGGCGCATCGTCCCTGACGTATCCCGTTCGCAGTCGATTCTAGCCACGGAATCCATCCCCGCCCTGTGCGTCCGTTGTTGCTAGTTGCTGGCACACTAGCACGAAATTATCGCGTAGAGTCAATCGGCCCCTGGGCTAGTGGGCCGTGACGACTTGCGCTGCAACGTCCGCTTCTGCCGCGCTTTGCGTCCACGCCCACGAACGGCTAGCACTGGATTCTCTTGGCACAGTTGAAGAGAATCCACAAGCGGTTTTCTTGGCATAGTTGAAAAGAGTGTGAAGCCCTTGCGAAGCGATTCCGAGGGCCAACGCAGGTTCTTGAGGCCGCATTTGGGACAGACGGGGAGGCTTCAGGATGGCACCAGAAGTCAGAGTGAAGCGATGGGTCGAGCGGGTGCGCGACTGCGCGAGCGCCACAGAACGGGAGCGATTCCTCGGCGTTTCGGTCACGCTCGCCGCGCGGCTGCTCAGGGTCAGTCGAGCCAGAGTGCAGCAGCTCGTCAAGGCGGGAAAGCTTAGGGTCATCGATGTGCGGGACGAGCGCGGCGTGCGCATCGGCCATTTGGTCACCATGGCGTCGATCAATCACCGTCGCCGAACGGTGCGGCCGACGAAGACGCAGTGGCGTCCCGAGCCCAAAGGGCGAGCCGTCAGGAAAGCGCGGCGTCGCTGAGTAGCGCTCTCACCGCTTGAGCGGAGATTCCGCACCGCACAAGCAAATCCAGATCCACCCTCAGGCTCTCATCGAAACAGCGGGCGTGAGCGATGCTGTAGCTCAGCGAAGCGAGCGAAGGCATCGCTACGGCGTTCCTCGCGTTGTTCACGCCGAGACGAGCGCGATACACGGATCGTTGAGGCTCCGGACGGATAGGCAGAGTCTGACGACCGGGTAGCGGCGCGTTGATGCTGACCCAACGCCCCAAGTAGTCATCGACGCGCTGCCATGGCTGGAGCAAGTCGCGCACGTCAACGCGCGGAAAGCCACGATTCGTCAGCTCCTGTCGCGACGCCATCGTTTTCGGCACCACGCGGTACAAGCTACGCGCGGGGACCTCTCCGGTATCGCGTACGACGACACCGCCGCGCCACTCTCGTTCGAGTGCGCCGAGGGCGGCCGCTGGTTCAGGGCCGAGTGCTGACCAGAGATAAGAGCGCCCCGGCCCATATTCATTCACGTCCCGCGTGCCCGGAAAGTGCCGCTCGATGATCGCAAGCGTCGTTTCGTTCGGGTGAATGAGTCCCTTCGCATATCTCTGGAACCGATACTGCTCAGCAAAGGCCACATTGCGCAGGCGCTCGCCCACCTCACGATCAACCCGCACCCAGCCAGTGACGCCGTTGACACCCAGCGCGGCAGCAACAGCGTCACGCACCGCAGACGCCCATGCCTTGGTCCTCAAGTCCTTGAGCAGCCTTGAGACGCCGACGACGGGCCTTCGGCCTCGCCTCACGGCCGACGAGGGCGCATTTCCGCGCTCAGGAGCCGCCGTCTGCTTGGTACGTTTCCTGCGCGCAGCCAAGGGCCGATCAACCCTCCCGGTCTGGAGATTCGGCGAAGTCGCAGACTTTGCGGCAAGCGATCCCCTTGGGCAAGCAACATGGACGAGTTCAACGAGCCGACGAGTTCCGTCCCCATCGACGAGGACCAGGTACCTTGAGCCTGCCGAATCGAGAAGTTCGTCGCGGCCGCAGTCGCCAGCCGTCTAGAAATTCCCGCTGAATTTTCTAGATCGGTCTAGAAGAACTTCTAGATCGGTCTCGAAGCGATTTCTAGATCGGTCTAGACCCGCCTATACCCTTCTAGAAACTTCCTTCCCCAATCCGCTAGAACAGTCTCGACGCGCCCTAGAAGCGCCGCGCATTAAGTCCACACGGAGAGTGACGTGAACGAAGTCGTGCAATTCGCGGGCGGGCCTGCCGCTCATCGGCAAGAGGCCGTCGTACCGCGCGCTGCCAAGGGCCATCAACCGTACAGTCTGGGAATTCGAATTCGCAGACTTTGCAGGGCGCGATCCCTCGTGGGCAAGCTCAGATCGCACGCCATACCGCCCGGCATGGCAGATGGACCTGAGACCGTCATGGAAACGACGCACGCCCGCAAAGCAACGACCCAGCAAAGTCGCCCCCATTCATGCGCGCTTGCCCGCCAGCCGGTCCACACCGTCCTTGGGGAACCGGAGCCTGCGGTTCGGCTAGAAGCGGTCGTGAAGCCGGCAATCCAAAGGCTCGCTGAACTGATCGGCCGCGCGGCTGCGCGGCAGGCGTTGCGCGAGGTCGCCTCCGTTCCAGCAAGCCATCCGCCGCTCGCCACGCGCGCTGGTACAGACGAACCTTCCACTTCGGCACGGCTAGGACAATCGGATACCTCCGCGTTGCCGGAATCGTCCGTGTAGGCTACTATTAGCCCACCATACTGGAGTGCCCGATGCCCTCGAAGCCTGTCAACGTAAAACAAGTGCTCGTCTATCTGACCCACGAACAGCACGCGCGACTTCACAAGCTCAAGGAGAAGACGGGAGCGCCCATGAGCGAGAGCATTCGTCGCGCGATAGCCCATTACCTCGATACTATGGAGCGCCGCCGATGAGTCCTCGCAAGCGCCTGCGCGCCGCGCTGTATGCGCGCTATTCCACCGACAAGCAGTCTGAGAATTCGGTCGAGGACCAGTTCCGCGTCTGCACGCGGCTATGTGAGCGAGAAGGGTTCACAGTGGCTGATACGTTCGCGGATGCCGGCATCTCCGGCGGCACGACGAACCGTCCGGGCTATCAGAGCCTGCTAGAAGGGGCGCGACAGCAAGCCTTCGACGTGATCGTTGCCGAGGACACCTCCCGGCTGTGGCGCGAGCTGTCGGAGCAGTGGCGGGCGCTCAAGGAACTCGCGGACCTGCGCATCGCCGTTGTCACGCATGACGTGGACACGCGCCGGCAGGAATCCAAGGTCCTGCTATCGGTCACGGGCGCGATGAGTGAAACGTATCGCGACGAGATCGCTCGCCGCACGCGGCGTGGCCTCGAAGGGCGAGCAGTGGCAGGCAAGAGCGCCGGCGGCCGCGCCTATGGCTATGTCCCGGCGAATCGCTCCAGCACGGGGCGGGTTGAGATTCATGAAGCCGAGGCGGCCGTCGTCAGGCGGATTTTTAGCCTCTACGATGAAGGCGCGTCACCGCGTTCGATTGTCGGGCGACTGAACGCGGAGCGCATCCCTTCCCCCGGCGCAGCTTGGCGGCGCAAGGAAGGAACACCAAACGGCAAGCGGACGAACGGGAAATGGATGGCGAGCGCGATCCACGGCGATGCGCGCAAGGGAACCGGCATCCTCAACAATGAGCGTTACCGTGGCGTCATCGTTTGGGGCCGGACCCGGTGGGAGCGCGGCGCGGCCGACAGCGCGAAGCGGATCGCGACGTTCAATGAAGATCGCTCAGAATGGGTGATTCGCCAGGACGAGAGCCTGCGCATCGTGCCCGAGGCTCTGTGGCAGCGTGTCAAGGCACGGCAGGCGGCCATCGCGGCCAATTCCACGAAGCTCCGATCCGCTTGCCGGGGACGCAGAGGACGCGCCGCCACGCATCTCCTGACGGGCATCCTCACCTGCGAGTCCTGCGGTTCGAGTTTCATCTCCGTTGATCGCTACTCGTATGGCTGCTCGTCACACAAGAACGGGGGATTCGGCGCGTGCACGAACAACCTGCGCGTGCGGCGCGAAACGGCAGAACGCCTGCTGCTTGAAGAGATCAAGGTCGAACTGTTGTCTGACGACGCCGTGGCGCAGGCGCAGAAAGCGATGCAGGACGAACTGCGGCGCTTGCAATCAGCCAAGCGCCCTCCGAAGGAAGCACCAGCGGTCGCGAGCGGAAAAGTTGCGAAGCTCGATGCACAGATCGACCAGCTACGCGCGCTGATGCAAACGGGAACACTATCTCCGGCCGCCGGTCAGGCGGCACTCGATGTTCTGGAGCGTGATCGCGCGGAACTGATCGACACGGCGCGTCGCCGCGAAGCCAAGGCGAACGGAAACGTCGTGCGGATGTTGCCGCAGACTGCGGAAATCTACCGCGCCGCTGTCCGCGACCTGCAGGGCGCGCTCACGGAGCCGAACGAACGGCTCCAGGCGCGGGCGCTGATCTTCGAACTGTTGGGAGGGAAGGTGCCGCTGCGTCCTGCCGCGTCAGAGCGTCACCTGATTGCGCGGCTTTCATTGAACCGGGGAGCGCTGCTCGAAGCAGCGAACGGCGGCAAAATCAACAACTTCCAAAATGGTAGCGGGGGCAGGATTTGGGACTTATTTTTCAACGAGGAAGCTCCGGATTCGGCTAGGCTGATTGCGTGATAGCGGCGCCCGCCGGTGGTTGCACACCGACGAGCGCCTGACCAAGGGCAACTACTGGGAGCTGCCGATGGCTGCGCGCAAGTCTACTGCGTCCACTGCTCGTTCGGGCCGCAAGCCTAAGGAAGTATTGCCGTCAATGGCCCGAGCCGTCGACGACGAGCGCATGCGTCTCATGAAGCTGCATTCACTGCTTCAGTGCATCGTGCTCGCGTTGGAATCCGTGGGACCTCGGGAACCCGTCGGCGCAGCTGGACCGTACTTTCCCGACGTGGTGGCCATAGCGTCTGACATGGCGCTAGCCTCCATAGGCAGGCTCGAATCTCTCCACGACCGTAGTCGGAACACTTGAGTCGTGCCTTTTTCGGCACCGGCCGACTGCTGCGGAGCTGCCCTGCGCAGACGCAATTCGCAGCCGTGCGTGCGTCAGCGATTGGTCGTATCAATTGCACTCATGCGGCAATCAACCCGATGCATTCACGTAGGCTACACGCGTTGTATAGCTAACTCAGGACTTGCGTGCGCGGCCCGCAGCGGATCGACGCGTCCCGCACGGTTAGCTAAAACCAAGTCATCCAAGCACTCAAGAGTTAGATCATTCTCATGGTCCATCACAGGCACCAAACTCACGCTCAAGTTCTGCCGGAGGACAGTATGGTCAAAAGGGAATGTCATCGTTGAATTCCGTCTCGCCCGACGTATCCGTTGCGGTCGTGGCTGCGGCTACCGCGAGCGTCGCAACCGCTTGAGGAACGGTCGGAACTGGGTGGGCCGGGCGAAAGGCAGCGCGAAACGCATCTGTATCATTTAACCGAATCAGCACAGGATTCTCGCAGCTGGAAGCTTTCCCAAAGAGCACTGCATGCCGCTCTTGAATCGCGGATAGCGAATCTGTGTAGTCGCGGCCGATGTAGTTCGCAAGAAACTCCTTTGCCGTCTCATCAAAAGTGCGCATTGCAAAGATCGTATTGCATTGGTTCAGAATCGTCTTTGTGACGTTCGCCGTCCTCTGAGTAACTAGGAGGCAACCAAGCCCGTATTTCCGACCCTGCAGAATTGCACGAGCAGTGCCATTCACAGCCGCCCTGTCGCCTTCATTCACGATGGTGTTCCATTCTGGAACCAACGAATGAGCTTCCTCGAATACGAGGCACACTCGCGCCGACCCCTTTCCAACCCTTCCTAGCTTTTGGCAGGCCTTTAGAGCCCCCTCGGTGAAAAGCTGGGTGATCTCCGTGGGCGTCAAGCTCGCCATTGACGCTTGATCCTGATAGGGCTTGCTGTCTTGACGCCAAACCTCAAACCGAGACGGATTGAACACGAGGAGTTTGCGCCCCAAATCCTCGCAGACAAATCGCTCTATGCTCGCATCAAGCGCGTCTCTGAATTCCGGTTTGCTGCCACCTTCCTCCACATGCTTACTGACCATTCCCTTACCCTTTGCTCCTGTTTGGTCGAGCAGCTCGGAATAGAGCGAATCACCCGATAGGTCGTAGCAGAACTCGCGCAGTTGCTCCGCATACTCATCCGTGAGATCTAGACAGATCACCTTGATATTGTCCGCAATCATTCGCTCCACGAGCTCGAATGCCAAGCATGACTTGCCGATGCCGAGAATCCCTAGTATCGCGGTGTTGTGCGTAACTAGATCTGCCGTACTCCTGATTCGTCCGTGGAAGTCTGATCCGGGAAAGTGCCCGATCGATCGTTCATCGATCTCATAAGACTTCTTCTTCTCCAGATAGATGGGCGTGTTAATTGTGGGCAGCCAATTGCACGGCCTGAACTTCTTCGCAGTCTCGTCCCAGACTCCAATCTGCTGCGCCTGCGCGCGCAGATAACCATACGTGTTCTTCTGCTGCACAATCTCTTCTCTCGTGAGACCCGCGACAATCTGGTACATCACCTTGACCATGCCCACGTGCGCAGACACCAGACGCCCCTCTTCGAGTTCCGAATTGTCGACGACTTCAAAATAGAGACGTTCGATGGATGTATCCGGTGCACAGATCCCGACAACGTTCGCCTGAGCATCCCGGGAAATGCGTTCGCACTCGCAGACCCTATCCAGGGTCTGCGCTTCGAGGCGGTATGCGTACTCGTCAAAAGGGACCGCGCCAACGATCGCTTGGCTAGCGGCTGAAAGCGCTTTCAGTTCAACCGCACGAATTAGAATTCCCTCTGATCGCCCAACGTAGTCGAGCGCCACCACAAGCTTCTTGGGGCCATGTTTGTCGCTGACAAAGAGCAGATCATTCCGGTTGATGTCTCCTTCGTACTGCTGTCTGAGCAAGACGATGCCCGGATCCTGGAAAGCCACAACTTGCCCAGCGGCAGCAGCTGCGGTGAGCTTCGTGAGACTGCGCAAGCGCTGAATACCACCGACAAGAAAATCCCCTGCGGACTTCAAGACCGTGACCCCCGTGACGATGCTGATCGTGACAGCCTCTATCCAGGAATCGCGGTGGTATGAGAAGAGCGCGAAGAGGATGAGCGGCGCATACACGAACTCGGGCCGCGCGATGAGATCAAGGATGACGCGAGTGCGGTTTGAAAGCTCCTTTGCTCTGTCGCCCCGCATGGAGTTTATGATGATGTTTGTCACTCCGAGAAGCAGAACGAGTAGCGCGAACAGCGCTGTTAGCGAGAATCCCCACTGTTGATTAGGCGACCAACTGCGCCAATCGTTGACGAGCATCAGGGAGACAAGTGCGGGGACGGCGTACGAAATTGCGTCCGCAGGCTTGACGTAAAAAGGCGTGACCAGTTTGGAACCGACAAGCACCGCAAGAAGCGCAGAGTAGGCCCAGAATCCGTCCGTTCCCAGTGGCGGATAGGGCGTGCCGAAGAGGTACCAACAAGCGGCAGCGACAATCAGAGAATCGATGACCAGCGACGCAAGTCGCTGCGGCTGCGTTAGATTCGACTGTCGAGTCATAGTTGTTCGTCCTTAAACATCAGGTCGGCTCCCTGTTACCCGTTCACCTTCTCGACTTCGCTCCGCGTGATCTGCGTCCCCTACTTGTGTGCGAGGGTCTCACCCTGGTTACAGGCTGCCTACACCTGCATTGATATTTCGCTCCGAGCCCGCCCTACGAGACTTGACAAGTTGCGGGGTGCTGGTGGGTTGGCCGTCACGCATGCTACGAGGTCGACCCACTACCGCAGCCAGGCCGCTGCCGAAGCTGGCCGGCTGTTAAGCTTCATGCAGGCTGTCGAAAATTCTAGAGGCGTCTACGACTCCGGTTCCTGAGGACCAAGTATCGCTGGAAACCTGGGAGACGTTGCGTCGTAACTCGCGACTCGTATTCAGCAAGCAGCTTGGGCATATCTTTCACGAACTCGTCGAACGCTCGGGCGGCGACCTCTGTTGCCCCAACACGATGACATTCGACAAACATTGCACGCGGGTACGGTGCGACATACGCCGACCCATTGGTGCTCGTAGCGAAAAGCCACCAAAGCATCTCCAATTCGCCAAGATCAAAGAAAATGGGCGCATTGCTAGCTGCCCACTCACGTAGCAATACGCAGCTATCCGAGAAGGTTTTCCGCACGGGTGAATTCTCGCCAACCGGCACCCCTTCGTTCCATGCCTTCAGAAGCTGCACGATATCTCTCTTTCGTCTCGTTCCATCCACAACCCAAATCAACTTCGGATAGAACGTATCGCGAGAGCGACGCTCTTCGGGCTTGAGGTACGAGTGTTGAAACTCGATTACCCACCCACGATCCGCCTTCACATCTGCAATGTGTTTCTCACCGGTTTCTGCTTGATGGACGACCTCCTGCCAAGGAACTGGAAACTGTCCTTTCCAGCGGCGGTGCCATTCGGTTTCGTTCTCCCACCAAGGGTCACATACGAGTCTTCCCCGATGAGCCCAATGCCAGATCTTGATATCGCCGCACTTGGCAACCATCGGACAATCGCAAGCCGGACATGTGCCCGAGAGATTGGGCTGAGCTTCTTGGCGTTGCCCAATGACGAGCGCGAATTTCATATCTTGGCCAAAAGCCGTCCCACTACCAAGGGAGGGTATCGCAGCGAGTGACAAGACCAACATGGCCAGCGCGACGAACACCGCGGTAGCATGGCTTCATCATCGCGTGCTCCCCTGGGAATCATCGGCCCTCTCTCGGGCCGCGCAGCACCTGCTCCCGGTAAACCCTGTTGTCTCCTTCAACTGAGTCTAGCTCGCGCGTGAACTTCTCTTGACACGTTCGAGCTGCACAAGATAGCCCTCGACCTTGACGAGGTCTTGCGCCAGTTCGTCGTCTGTCTTTGTTTTCAGGGCCGCACGATCTTCGAGGGTCGCCCGCGCCTCGCCTTGCATGTGACCGACACCGCTCTGTGCCTTCTCAATCTCTTTGACATACACTTCCTGGCGGCTCCCGCTCCCCCCGCCTTGGCCGGCGAACGTGAACAAAGTCTGGTATTCCATCTTCAGGTCATGCGCCAATCCATCGACGCGCATTGAAGCCGCAACTACCTTGTTACAGATCAGGGAAACTTCGCGCTCCAGGCGACCACGTTCGACTTTCTCCGCGTGCGACGTCGCATCCTTTGCGATGCTTGCAGCTCGCCATGCCGCGAGCGCAGCGACGACGCTACCGACGGCACTTGCCACTGCGACGATTGTGGTTATCGTTTGGGCATCCATACCCGACTCACATGAACTTGCGGCGCTTGAACATCTTCACTTCGTGCGCGGACAGCTCGAACCATTCACCGCCTCGCCGTTTCATGGCGAAACGCCTGTGCCAGTAGGATTCGATCCCGTACGCGTCGTCCGTGCTGATCGTGTGCACCAATTCCAAGCTCTCCGGTAGATCCACCGCGATCTGCCTTGTTCTTCTGCCGACAATATCGGCCTTGCCAATCTTATAACGCTTCTCGCGCCCCACCCTCATGAGAGCTAGATAGACGTAGCCGACCTCCAGCTTTTCCGCATCGGATTCGGCTTTCAGCGGCTCTGGCACCGACATCGCGATGCGCTCGCAGATTGCAGCCACATCGGACCAGCCATCGGTGCGCGCGCAAAACGCGGCAACTCTCCCGATCAGCTCAGCTCGCGAAGCAAGCCGCTCTAGGACCTTGTGGTTAGGGAATGCATTGTCCTCGCGTTTGCGTAAGCGCATCTCGCTGACAGTCGGGTATCTGCCAAGTTCGCGGATGAATTTCGCAAGCTGCCTTATCAATAGGTCCTCGTCTGCGCGCGGCTGAAGTGCATTCGGCGTCAGTCCGGCTTCGCGCACCGCATCAGTCCAACGCGCCCAGTACCGGCCACGCCAATCTGCTTCCTTGATACCGGTTTCACTCGCGAATCGATCTGTTCCGAGCGGCACGCCGTCGTTGATCGCAGCGGTGCGTCGAATCTCGTCGAGGATCCGCTGCTTAGTCATGCCGGACACTTCTGCCAAACTATTGCCGCTCGACGCGAAGGGTGTTAACGCTTCACTACGTGCCCTGAGCGACAACCGGCGCCGCTGCCTGTTGCAACGGCGGACAGTTCGTCAGCTCGATATTCTTGGTTTTCACTTCGCGACCGAGTATCTCGAAGTTATGCAGCCGGGACTTTGCATGGGCGCTGACGCGAAGGTACGTTTCGAATCGCTGCCCGAGATTTCGCCGGACGTAGAACACGTGATCGGATGTAAGGTCGGCTTGGACTGCGATCTCTAGTTCGCTAGCGGTTGGAATCACGTGCTTGTCGAGATTCGTAAAATCCGCAAGCTTTACACCGTAGTAAAGCTCGCCATAAATGCGATCGAGAGTGATCGTCAGTGGAGTCAGGTTTGTAATCCTGAGCCATGCCTGGAATCGAGGCAGCTCTCCGCCGAATATCCTGATGCCCTCCTGGCCGTCCACTATGCGAATCTTTATGCCCTTGTGGAGGCGCTCGACCTTGTAGAACCGTCGGACTATGAACGGGAATAGGGCCGCAGCGAGTTTCAGCCCGATGTCAGCGAGTAGCTGCCACATATGTGAGCCCTTGTAGCGAAAAGGCTATTTCACGAATCGAAGTTGGGGCCGAGCCTTCGAAGAAGCTCGCCGTTGAATGTCAGCGACAATCAAGCCAAAGATAAGCCCTTCAAGATCAGGCAGGTCGATTGACAACTCACGCGCCACGTCCGCTTTTGCTATTCCGTCCTTCTTCATCGCCGCAAAGACTTTGGCCAAGACCTGTGAAGTCTCTCGCTCTGCTGGTTCTGGCTCCTGGGACCGATAGTCGCCAGCGTCGATGCACATTGAGCGGTATTGCCACTCCGAGAGGAGGTTGAGCTTGCGCGCTCTGTGCATGAGCGCAAACAGCGAGACCGTCCACACCCTCTTCAGGCGAATCAGGTCGGTGACTCCGGGTGAAGTTCGATGAATGGTCGATAACACGCTCGTGCGAGGCATCAAGAAGGCCGACGCAAAAGCATCTGCCTGGGGCTCCGCATTCTGCCCAACAGGCCCTCCGTGCTTGTGGAGTACCAAGTGACCCAGCTCGTGAGCAGCATCAAAGCGACTACGCTCCGCCGACTTCGCTGTGTTCAAGAAGATGAAAGCTTGGCTCCCACGCCAAAACGAAAATGCGTCGACGGCCCTCGTATCTTCGGCTAGGGAAAAGACTCGTACGCCCCGCGACTCCAATAGGTGTACGACATTCCTGATCGGAAGATCGCCAAGGTTCCACATGTGCCGTACCGATTCGGCAGCGGCTTCCGGGTCATCGCCCTGCAGGTCTGGCAGCAAACACTGCGGCAACGTGAACTTCGCATCGATCCAATCGCTCAGGATCATCCCCAATGCCGCCGCGCCCAGTGCAGCGTCGCGCTCGCTCGCCTTCATCCGGGAAAGTGCTCGAAAGCTGGTGCCGCGCGTAGGAGGTAGTTCGGCATCGCGCGCAAAAAAGAAAGCCTCTGGAAATCCTAGCTGCCGGGCAATGGTCGCAAGAGTCTCAGGTGATGGCGTGAACTCACCCTTCTCAAAGGCGGAAATACTACGTACGTCTACGCCCACGCTTGCAGCTAGCTTAGTCATGCTGAGGCCGCGCCGTCGCCGGGCAAGCTCGAATCGCAGTGGGTTTGGCAGCGGTTCCGGCATCAGGCGCGCTTCCGTACATCGATGTCGAGATCAGGCGTGTGCTTCGGAAACTCGACATCTGCCGGTCCGAGGCTCGTCGACGGCAGAATGATTCGTTCGCGCCATCCAATGACCTTTCCGTTCTCGGCAACATCCAGCGGCAGCGATAACTCGGCGCGGACCTCGACTGATCCGTCTCGCTCGTTCCAGTGCGTCAGAAGCAGCCAAGTCTCCCGATCAGGGTCAACCTTGAAGGCGTCCAGAATTTCCTGCATTTCAGGTGGGATCGGGAGTGCAAGGGCAAGCTGGTGCGCAGCAACAGCGGAGACCGTGAGAGGGCCCTTGGGCGAACTCGTGGCCGGGCGACCCTCGATCAGACCCGTGTTCTCGTCGCCCGAGGCAACAGCGATCGCGGTCTTGCCGCCCCGGGACACAATCAAGCTGTAGTTGGAATCGTCGGTCGGTGCCCAGCCTTCGGGGATGTGGCGTTCCCTCAGGCGATGCGTGGTTTCCGCCCACTGAGTTGTTCCGGGGAACATCGGGGGATGGAGCTTGGTGCAGGCTCGCCGCTTCTGCGCTCCAGCGAGGACAGAATCCAGTAACGCGTCCAGCTTTAGTCCGAGGGCTTCGAGCCGCCGCGCTACATCGAATGGCTCGGAATAGACCTCTTCGGTAGCCTGCATGCGATCTCCAATGCCGACTCTGTGGTAACTTCCTGTTTTTCTACCACCAATGATGTTGTAAAACAAGAAGTGACCGCGCGCTGACCCCCTGACTCTCTTGGTAACGATCGCCTCGATCGAGCATCACCGCAGAACCGTTCGACCATCGTCCTTGCCGAAACGGCACATCGCACCGTCTTAGTAACCCGGTCTTCTCGGTCGATTGAGCCTAGTCAGTCGTATCCGCATATGACCCCACTGGGTGGGTTTGCAAACATGCCGAGCGAGCTACTCGCTCGTCTCTCAGGCGTCAGCATCTGCACGGCGCGGCGCTGGCGACGCAGGCAACGCGCACCCGCCGCTGTCGTCGCGCTCCTGCAAATCCGCTACAGCGGCGTGTTGGGGCTAGTTTCGCCGGCTTGGCACGAGTGGACGTTGCGCGAAGGGAAGCTCGGCAACATGGATGGGCATGAATACTCGCCCGGAGAGGTGTGGGCAATACCGATTCTGCATCAGCAGGTCGCAGCGCTCGAAGCGACTGTCCGGCAATTGCAGGAACGGGTTGCGCAGCAGGTCGTGTTGTCGCGGAGTTCTGAGCAAAACGAGGATCAGCGCTCTAGCTCAGGTGCGGTAGGCGCAACCGCAAAGCTCGAGGTGCCGGCTCCCCTCGACGGGAAGGCATAGCATCCCTGCCGCACGTCGATTCATATCGGGGCGCCTACTGCTCGCCGCTTCCACTCCTGCGCTCGCCCGAATTGTTCGAATACAGGTGGATTCCTCGGGTTCTCAACCATCGCTGCAGCGGTATCGAAAGAAACCCAAGAATAAGAGCATAGGCCAATCTGCCAAGAGGGTTACCCATGAGCTGACCGAATGCCGTATCGGGTGCGTAGTACGCAGCCGCAAAGCCGCCAATGAGAAGTACCACCAGGACGACGGCCAGGAGCAATCCCGTCTTCGTCACACGCGGGGAGTTGCCTTTGGCGTTCGCGCCACTGGCACTGCGTAGCCAACGCCTGCTCATCCAGAACAACGGCGCTCCGAGCAGCAGTGTGGCGACCCCCACCGCGAGTAGTGCCTCGATGTTCATCGCGTGCTCACCTGGGTAAGCGAAATGCCTCAATCATCGTCGAACGGCCGCAGTAGGCTCTCGGCTTCGGACGATCTGAGGAATCTGGAGAATACTTCGGTCCCACTCGTCAGATCCCTACTGTCGATTTGGAAAACGCGTTCGATCGACACAAAGGTCCACGTGACTGTGGCGCCGGAATCCACTTCATAGCTGTGCTCGTCACTCCGCGCGATCTGCTTCGCCTGTGCTTCAGCGTCCTCCTCCGACAACGCATCAAGCAGCCGAATGCTTTCGAGCCAAAGCGGCTCCTTGCCACCATCGGGGGTGCGCATCGATCTGTATAAGAACGAGACTGAGAACCACATGGGATCACTTCCTTGGAGCGCGTATCTGTGAGCAATTTCTTGGCCGTCTGGCAAGCCTTGTTTCCTTATCTCTTGGCAACGTTGGAGAGAGACTTGAAGTCGTTCTCTTGGCATAGTTGAAGAGAGTCTGAAGCGGTTCCATTGCGTTTCCGAGAGAGAACTAGGGTTTTGCGGTCCCGTGGCACGAACACCGAGCATCCAACATGGCGCGAAGGGTTGACATTGAACGATGGGCCGCGCGAGTGCGCAACTGCGCGAACGCAGCGGAGCGTGAGCGATTCACGGGTGTTTCGGTGACGCTGGCCGCAAGATTGCTCGGCGTCAGTCGATCCCGAGTGCAGCAGCTCCTGAGAGCCGGGAAACTCACGGTCATAGACGTACTAGACGAGCACCGCGTACGCATCGGCCACCTGGTCACGATGGCGTCGATCAATCACCGGCGCCGAACCGTGCAACCAAGGCGCACGCAATGGCGACCCGAGCGGTGAGGCTCGCGCAGACCACGACGGATACCGCCTGAGTTCCTACTCACACAGTGCGGGCGGCGGGGCACCTCGATTCCCCGGGAAATTACATCCAGATCGCGCGCCGGGTCGTTGACACGCGTGGCCACCGAAACGGACGATGCCCGCGTCGCCTCAGGGATTTCGAGGCAAAGAGCCGGCGCTGGTCGGCAAGCAGATCGTCGGGGAAGTCATGGAATCGACGCCCGCCCAAGTAGCCGCAAACAGAAATCGCTCGCTTCGGGTCCCGCCGTCCAGTCAGCGGGTGCGCGCTCGGCGCGTAGCGGCTGCGCAGGCATGAATCATGAGCTCCGCCCTGCGCGAGCTTGCACGCCTGCTGGCTGCTGTGGCGGTCGAGGACATCCTTTTGCTTGGCAACGGGCATGTGCCAGACACGCGCAGCAGCACGGACGCCGAAGGGTCAGGTGAACTTCCGTCCTTGATTCCGAGTCTTCCGGTGGTGTATATGAATGATATATATCACTCGTGGAGTAGGGTTATGTCCGATACAGGCGTGGCACGAATTTTCATGCATGGCCGCAGCCAGGCCGTGCGCCTGCCCTTGGCGTTTCGCCTGCCTGGGGACCGTGTGCGCGTGCGCCGCGTCGAAGGCGGCATCCTTCTGGAGCCGATGGTGGCGGACATCAAAGCGTGGTTCGCAGAGATGGACCGTTTCGCCGACGTGCCTTTCATGCCGGAAGGCCGTAAGCAGCCGCCGATGCCCAAGCCCAAGGACCTGTTCAAGTGACCTACCTGCTCGATACCAATGCGGCGATCGCACTGATTAACGGCAAGCCCGCCGCCCTGCGCACGCGACTACAGCGGGTAGTCGCGAAGGATACGCCGGTCGCGATCTCGTCGATTGTCCTTTACGAGCTTTGGTACGGTGTCGCGCGCAGTGAGCGTCAGCGCGAGAACGCTGAGCGGCTGCGCGTCTTTCTGTCCGGCGCAATCGGTGTCGCCGCATTCGACGAGGAAGATGCTGCGAGGGCGGGAGAGCTGCGCGCCGCGCTGGAATCGGCAGGCACACCGATTGGCCCTTACGATCTGCTGATCGCCGCCCAAGCGCTTCGCATGAACGCGACCCTCGTCACGGCAAACGTTTCCGAGTTCGCGCGGGTGCGCGGCCTCG
>Ga0187893_10002141_pt1 | contig 44451 bp, 31 predicted proteins | sample MA1701074metaG_FD_139574 | JGI IMG/M metagenome (GOLD analysis project Ga0187893, IMG submission 139574) | White microbial mat communities from a basaltic lava cave in the Kipuka Kanohina Cave System on the Island of Hawaii, USA - MA170107-4 metaG ... | reverse complement strand
GGCTGCAGATGCAAGGCGCGACGACGATGCGATGCAACGGAGAGCATCGCTGAGGAGGAGCAACGCAGCAGATGCAGCCGTGCCGCCCGCCTCGGCGACGGGAGGGGGTTCTCAGACAGAGCTCAGGGCACGACGGTCAATCCGCGGATCGCGGCGCCGGTGCCGAGCGTTCCGACGAGGGTCGCGGCCCCGGTCGTGAGGTTGATCGTGTAGAGCGCCGTGGGCGTCGTGCCGACAGACAGGGCGGCATACGCGACGCCCGTCGACGAGATGTCGAACCCGACGTCGAGGCCGAAGCTTATATTCACGCCGAGCGCGCCCACGGTGTTGAGCGCGCCGTTGTTCGGGGGGTTGATCGTGACGAGCACGTCCAGCACGGAGTCGATGCCGAAGAGGGTGGTCGAGGTCGCGCCGGCGAAGTTGTTGGTGTACGCGGCGGCCACGACGTTCGGATCGCTGCCGAAGTTCGGATCGCCGCCCGCGTAGGCGAGCGTCGTGTCGGTGGAGGCCACGCTCCCAAGGTTGGGATCCAGCCGCAGGTTCTGATCGCTGTTGCTGACCACGCGGATGCGGTCGACCGTCGGATTGAAATCGAAGCCGAAGAGGCCGCCCGAGAGGCCGGGCAATAACGTGGTTGTCCCCACCTCGAGGGCGACGCCCGTCGCGGGATCGATCACGTAGAGGCGGTCGCTGCTGTTCGTGGCGAAGAGCTGGCCGGTGGCGGGCCGGTAGTCGATGCCGAAGACGGTGCCCGAGAGCCCCGTGATCGGGACGCTCTTCAGGATGACGGACGGGTTCGTCGGTGACACGTTGACGAGGATGGCCGTGGCGCCGGACTGGGCGACGTAAAGGAGCGTGCCGGAGGCGGGGGGCGTGCCGCCGATCGTGTTCACGATCGTGTTGCCGTCGTCGCCGTCGTCGCCGCAGCCGGGGAGGAGACAGGCCGCGCAGGCGGCCGCGAGCAGCAGGTTCCTCACGCGAATCCTCGAAGGAAGATCGCCTACGGTAGACGTTGCGGGCGGAGCGCGCCAGCAATTGTGAACTCAGCTCCGGTACGCCTCGCGTCCCCGCCCCTGCACGCGGATCCCCTGGGCCGGCAGCACCTCGTTCTGGAGCGCCCACATGCACGCGGCCGCCTCGTCGATCTTCCGCGTGAAGGCGATCGAGCCCGCGAGGATCGGCTTCAGCTTCTCGCGGTCCTGCACGCGCGCCGGGCCGTACTCGTGCTCGACGACGAGATCCGTCTCCGCGACGTCGAGCTCCAGCAGCTCGCGCGCGGCGAGCTGGTGGTCGAGCCAGTCGACCGTGCGGTTCTGAAGATACGCGAGCGGGTCGTGGCGCGCGGTGCCGGGGAGCTCGTGCTCGCACAGGACCGTCTGCTTCTTCCACGCGTTCACCGGCGCGCGCGCGTCGTCGCGGCCCATCGTCTGCCCGCCGTATCCCCACGCCGAGACGCCCTTCGCGTCGATCACCTGTCCCTTCACGTGGAAGCCGCCGATGAGGAACGGCACGCCCTCGTCGCGCAGGTATTGGAAGAGCGACCGCGTGTCCTGTCCCATGAGGATCGCGTGCGACGGGTCGTAGTGGATGCGGAACTGCGCGCCGACGCCCGCCTTCTCGCAGATCCGCCAGAGCGCGATCCACGGCCCGGGCGCATAGGCGATGTTGTTGTGGAAGTTGTCGGAGGTCGTCCACCCCGGCATCGGGCACTGCTCGACGCGGTAGACGAGCTTCCGGGCCTTCGCCTCCTTGAGGAGCGGGACGAAGCTCTCGCGGAAGTCGTCGAGGTTCTGCTCCAGGCTCCGCTTCTGGTTGCGCCCGACGAACCCGCAGACCGCGCGCACGCCGAGCAGTTCGGCCGCGTCGAAGACGCGCCGCATGAAGTCGTGCTTCCTGTTCCGCAGCCCGGGATCGTCGTGGAGGAGGTTGTCGAAGTAGGCGATGTCGGAGAGGCCGACCCTGTTCGCGTCGAGCGCCGCGTGGACGCGCTTCGCGCGCTCCCTCGTGAACGGCTTGCGGAGGTCGAGCGTGTTGGCGACGGGGTCCATCATCGCTTCGGGCGGCACGTCGCTTTCCGACGGGTGGAGCGCCGCGGAGAGCTGCATGCGGTCGGCGCCGACGTCGCGCGCGAAGGCGGCCCAGTCCTCGATCGCGCGGTCCGGGTCCCTGTCGCGCACCTTGCGCGGCGTGAGTTCCTGGAGCGCCGCCGTGAGCACGCCGATGCGCATGAAGGACGGAGAGAAGGAGCGGATCGCCACGCGCCCGCTATAGTAGCCGTGCAGCAGGGAGGGGTCATGGGAAAGCAGACGTTCACCGCGATGGCGGGCCCGCGCGCGACGAAGCGGGCGCGCACGATCGGCGTCGGCATGCTCGGGTACGCGTTCATGGGGAAGGCGCACTCGAACGCGTGGAAGAAGATGGGCTACATGATGTACCCGCCCGCCGCCGTGCCGCGGCTCGTCGCGCTCTGCGGCCGCAACGCGGACGCGCTGGCCGAGGCCGCCCGCCGCTACGGCTACGAACGCACGTACACCGACTGGCGGAAGATGATCGCCGATCCGGACGTCGAGGCGCTCGACAACGGCGCGCCGAACGACCTCCACGCCCGGCCGTGCATCGAGGCGGCCCGGGCCGGCAAGCACGTCTTCTGCGAGAAGCCGCTCGCGCGCACCGCCGACGAGGCGCGCGCCATGCGCGACGCGGCCGTGAAGGCACGCGTGAAGCACATGTGCGCGTTCAACTACCGCTTCGTGCCCGCCGTGCGGCAGGCGCGCGACCTCATCGCCGCGGGCCGGCTCGGGCGCATCTACCACTACCGCGCGGTCTACCTCCAGGAATGGGTGATGCCGCACTACGGCACGCCGCTCATCTGGCGGCTCGACCGGAAGGTCGCCGGCAGCGGCGCGCTCGGCGACCTCGGCGCGCACGTGATCGACCTCGCGCGGTTCCTCGTCGGCGAGATCGCCTCCGTGAGCGCGGCCACGCGCACGTTCACCGACCGGCGGCCGCGCCCGGGCTCGAAGGCGGCCGTGCGCGTGGACGTCGACGACGCGTTCGCCTCCGTCGTCGAGTTCGAGAACGGCGCGATCGGCACCATCGAGGCGTCGCGCTTCGCGGCGGGCCGGAAGAACCACGCGGTGCTCGAGGTGAACGGCGAGAAGGGGTCGATCCGCTTCGACCTCGAGCGCCTGAACGAGCTGTCGGTCTTCTGGGTGGGCGAGGAGCCGCGGGAGACGCAGGGCTTCCACGACGTGATCGTCACGGAGAGCCACCATCCGTTCGTCGCGAACTGGTGGCCGCACGGCCACATCCTCGGCTGGGAGCACGCGATGGTGCACGAGGTGGCGCACTTCCTCGAGTGCATCGCGGCGAGCCGCGACGTCGGGCCCGAGGGCGCGACGTTCGACGACGGGTACCGCGCGGCCGCGGTGTGCGACGCGATCCTGGCGTCGGCGGCGTCGCGGAGGCGCGTCGAAATGGCGTACTGAGGAGGTAGACTCTCCTTCGGTGGACGCGGCGCTTCCCGATCGCTACGAGATCGTCGGGTCGCTGGGCGCGGGCGGCACGGCGACGGTGTACCGCGCACGCGACCGCACGACGGCGCGCGACGTGGCGATCAAGGTCGTGCGCTCGAACGCGTCGGCGTTCGTCCAGCGCATGCTGCGGGAAGCGCGCGCGGTGGCGGCGCTCGACCACCCGAACATCGTGCGCCTGTACGACGTTCTGGACGATCCGCCGGCCCTGGTCATGGAGTTCGTGGACGGCACGTGCTTCGACCGGGCGCTGGCCGGGCGTCCGCTGCGCGACCGGCTGGCGGCGCTCGAGTGCGTCGCGCGCGCGGTGCACGCGGCGCACCAGCGCGGGATCGTGCATCGTGATCTGAAGCCCGCGAACATCGTCGTGGACGCCGGCGGCCGCGTGGTTCTGATGGACTTCGGCCTGGCGCAGCTGGAGTCGGCGCAGACGCACCTGACGCGGACGGGCGTGGCGGTGGGGACGCCGCTGTACATGGCGCCGGAGCAGATCCGGGGGACGGTCGCCGACGCGCGCGTGGATGTCTGGTCGCTCAGCGTGCTGCTCTACGAACTGCTGGCGGGCCGCACGCCGTTTCATGCGGCCACGATCGCGGCTGTGTACGACCGGATTCTCCGGTCGGAGCCGCCCGCGTTCGGCCGGTCCGTCGCGCGCGATCTGGAGACGATCTGCCGCCGGGCGCTCGACAAGGATCCGTGGCGGCGGTACCCGACGGCAGCCGAGCTGGCCGACGACCTGGCGCGTTATCTGGCCGGCGAGGCGATCCTGGCGCGCCCGCCGTCGGTGGCGCACCGGCTGCGGGCGTGGGTCGCGCGCCGGAAGATCGTCGTGGCGGCCGCCTTGGCGGGTGCCGTCGCCCTGGGCGCGGCGCTCGCCGTCTCGCTTCCGGCGCTCCAGGCCGCGCACCGGCAGGTCCGCTCGGCGGAGGCGCGCGAGGCCGAGACGCGCCTCTACGTGACGCTGGAGAAGGAGCTCGACCTGCTGCGGGAGAAGTTCTATCGGTCGACGTTCACGCTCGACTCCGAAATGCAGCGCCGGTACGAGCAGCTGGTGGAGCGGATCGAGGCGCAGATGCGCGCGACGGGCAGGAGTCCGCAGGGATGCTACCTCATCGGGCGGTGCCGCGAGGTGACGGCGGAGTTCGATCGCGCGGACGCGGCCTACGGGCGCGCGCTCGATCTGGACTCCCGTCACGTGCCGAGCCTTCTCTCCCGGGGGCGGCTGCGCATCTCCCGCGCTCTCGCCGAGCGAGCCGTCCAGGGCGTGAGCGAGGGAAGGGCGGCGCAGGCGCGGGAGAAAGCCCGTGCCGCCGTGGACCTGGTGCGGCGGGGGCTCGAGGCGTCGGGTTCGAAGCGAACGCTGGAGCTTGAGCTTGCCGAAGCGTATCTGCGCCTCATCGAGACCTGGGGGACGGGGCAACGGGTGGCGAGCGGCCCGTTTCTCGAACGGTGGAAGGACGAGCCGTTCGTCGAGGAGTTCCTGATCGTCGAGGGGCTCTCCGTGCGCGGAGGGGAACTGGAATCGCTCGCCACGCTGGCGATCCAGCGCGCGCCTTCCTGGCCCGACGCGTACCTCTGGCGCGGGGCGGCGCGGCAGGCCCGGGGTGACACGGCCTCCGCGCTGGGAGATTTCACCGAGGTTCTGCGCATCAATCCCCGTCACACTCCGGCGCTCTTGCAGCGCGGGATGGCCCGCCAGGATGGCGGGGACTTCGACGGCGCCCATGCGGATTTCTCGGAAGTGCTCCGGATCGAACCCACAAGTGTCGCCGCGCTCGTGAATCGCGGATACGCTCGGGCGGCCAAGGGTGAACCGGACGCGGCGATCGCGGATTACACCGAGGCTCTGCGCATCGAACCTGAGTGCGTGGATGCGCTGAACAATCGCGGGAACGCTCGCGCGGGCAAGGGCGAGCTGGACGCGGCGGTTGAGGACTTCACGAACGCGCTCCGCATCGATCCGCGATGCTTCCGGGCGTTGCTTAACCGCGGCAACGTTCGCAGGGCAGGCGGGGACATACAGGCGGCCATTGCGGACTACACCGAGGCGCTGCGGATCGACCCGCGATACGTGGAGGCGCTCAACAACCGGGGCAACGCGCACACGGCCCGGAGGGACTTCGACGCCGCGATCGCCGACTACACGGAGGCACTCCGCATCAGGCCGGCGTACGCGAATGCGCTGGTGAATCGCGGGCTGGCGCGCGCGGAACAGGGCGACCTGCGCGCCGCGATCGAGGACTACACGGCGGCCCTCCGCCTCGCTCCGGGGTTCCTCCGCGCGCTCGAGGAGCGCGGCGCCGCGCTGGGGACGCTCGGCGAGGCCCGCGCCGCCGCTTCCGACTACGAGGAGGCGCTTCGTGCCGCGCCGCGGGATTGGCCGCAGCGGGCGACCGTGGAGGAGCGCCTCCATCGCCTCCGACGCCCGTGACGCGCGGGCTTCGGGGATGAGGCGAACCTCCTCATCCCCGGACATCTTCTCTCCCCGCTACGCGCGTCTGCGGGCGAACTCCATCGGGAGGGCGACGCTCGCGGCCGTGGCGGCGAGCGACACCATGAGCGCGACGAGCGCGGCGAGTTTCAGCGCGTTGCGCGTGCCGTCGGCCGAGACGCCGCCGTAGCCGAGCAGCAGCGTGCAGCACGCCGCGCCGAGCGAGGCGACCACGCCGCCGACGAGGACGTACTTCTTCACGCCCGCCATGTTGATCGAGTCGGCGAACGGGCCGAGGGCGGCGAGCTGGAGGATGATGAACAGCCAGAATCCGTCGTCCATGACACACGCTCCTTTCCCACGATGACAGAATGCGGATTGTTTCTCGCTCACGGCTCCTTCAGCTCGGTTCTCAGGCGCTCCACCACGCGCGCCGCCTCGTCGCGGTTCTCCGCCGGCGCGCGGCCGCGGACGTGCACGATCGCGCGCGTGCGGTTGTCGGGGCGCCGGTGGAGCTGGATCGACAGCGCGAAGCCCTTGCCCTCCGCGGAGATCGCGCCCGTGTGGTCGCCCGTGCGCTTCTCGCCGACGACCCGGTAGTCACGCTCGCGGCACACCTTGAGCACGGCGTCGAAGCAGATCGGGAGCAACGAGAGGTACGCGCGCTCGACGGAATCGCCGTTGGCCGCGGCGGGGGGCATCGCCGGCGGCGGGGCCGGGAGTTCGAGCCGCTTCGCGATGCGATCGTGGATCGCGCGCGCCGCCGCGTCGTCGCCCGGGACCAGCACGCGGACGCGGCAGTGGTCGCCCGCGCGTTCCACGAGCACGCGCGCCGCGAGGCGGTCTCCCGCGGGCGAGTAGCCGCCGGCGACGAGGCGTCCGTCGCGCGACTCGGAGATCGCGAAGTTGGATTCGCGCAGCGACATCGTCACCGCGCCGAGCACGATGTCGAACGGGGCCTTGTAGAGGCCCGGGACGCCGGCGTCGGCCGGAGCGCTCCGGACGGCGCTCTGCGCGCATCCGCACACGAGGAGCAAGGGAAGGGCCCGAAGGACCACAGCGCACCCCCTTCCGAGGTGCCACCCGAGGAGAATGATACCCCAAAACGGGACGGATCGGGTAATGGACGGGCGGGCGCGTCGTCAGTACCATCAGGCCAATGCGGTTCCTCCTCTGTCTGCTCGCCTTTGGGACGATTGACGCCCGCGCGGTGGAGACGCGCCTCGTCGAAATCGTCGAGGAGGAGGAATCCGACGCATCGCGGCCCGCGCGCGTGCGGGCGTCCCGGCCCGCCGCCGTCGTGAACGCCGCGCTCGACGCGCACCGCGCTCGCGCGCGGCGCCGTCCGTGGGAGTCCGCGTCCGTCGGGATCGCCCTGCCGGGCGATGCAAGCGCGCCCCCGCCGCTTCGGGCTCCGCCGGGAGTCTAGGTCCTCCGGCTCGGTCCTGGTTCCCGGCTCCCGGAGACTCTCCCATGCATCCCGATGTCGTACTCTGGCCGGTATTCGGCGTTCTCGTGGCGGGCGCGCTCGCGATCGACCTCGGCGTCTTCCAGCGGAAGGCGCACGTCGTTTCGACGCGCGAGGCGGTGGCGTGGACGCTGGTGTGGGTGGCTCTGGCGCTCGCGTTCAACCTCGGCGTGTGGCACTTCAAGGGACGGACCGCGGCGGCGGAGTTCCTGGCCGGCTACCTGATCGAGAAATCGCTGAGCGTGGACAACATCTTCGTGTTCGTGCTGGTCTTCTCGTACTTCGCGGTGCCCGCGCAGTACCAGTCCCGCATCCTGGTGTGGGGCATCCTCGGCGCGCTCGTGATGCGCGGCGCGTTCGTGGCGGCGGGCGCGGCGCTGCTGGCGATGTTCCACTGGGTCATCTACGTGTTCGGCGCGATGCTCATCGTGACGGGCGCGCGCCTCATCGCCAAGACGGAGGAGCCGGACCCCGGACGCAATCCGGTGGTGCGTCTCGCGCGACGGTTCCTGCGGTTCACGGACACGCTCGACGGACAGAAGTTCCTCACGCGCGTGGACGGGCGGCTGGCGGCGACGCCGCTCCTGCTCGTCGTGATGGTGGTCGAGACGACCGACCTGATTTTCGCGGTGGACTCGATCCCCGCGATCTTCGCGATCACGACCGATCCGTTCATCGTGTACACGTCGAACATCTTCGCGGTGCTCGGGCTGAGGTCGCTCTACTTCCTGGTCGCGCACCTCGTGACCGCATTCCGGTACCTGAAGTACGGTCTTGTGCTTATCCTGTGGTTCGTGGGCGCGAAGCTGCTCCTGACGGGCGTGGTCAAGATCCCGATCGGCGTTTCCCTGGCGGTCATCGGCGCGGTGCTGGCCGGGTCGATCGCGCTCTCGCTGCTTGCGCCGGCCCGCCCGCCGGCGAAGGAGCGGAGCGCGGAGACATGACGGCCGTCTACCTGCTCGTCGCGCTCTTCCTCGTCCTCGTGAACGCGTTCTTCGTGCTCGCGGAGTTCGCGGCGGTGAAGATGCGGCCGACGCGGGTGGACGAGCTGGTGCAGGCGGGCGACGCGCGCGCGCGGCTCTTCCAGGCGATCCAGTCGAGACTCGACGAGTATCTCTCCGTCTGCCAGGTCGGGATCACGTTCACGAGCATCGGGCTCGGGTTCGTCGGCGAGCCGGCGATCGCGCGCCTCGTCGAGCCGGCGCTGACGTGGATGGGCGCGACGTCGGCGGCCGCGGCGCACGGCATCGCGATCACGATCGCGTACGTGGTGGTCTCGTTCGTGCACATCGTCCTCGGCGAGCTCGTGCCGAAGTCGGTGGCGATCCGGGCGGCGGAGGGGGCGGCGCTGGCGGTCGCGCGCCCGCTCCGGTTCTTCCACGCGCTCTTCTACGTGCCGCTCGTCGTGCTCAACAAGTCGGCGAACGCGGTGCTGTGGGCGCTGGGCGTGCCGCCCGCGGCGCGCGACGAGTCGCACTCGGAGGAGGAGCTCAGGATCATCCTGTCGCGGTCGCAGGCGCGCGGGCTCATCTCGTTCCGGCGGCTGCTGTTCATCGAGAACATCTTCGACATCGGGGGCGTGAAGGTGCGTCACGCGATGCGGCCGGCGGCGCAGGTGAAGGTGCTGCGGCTGGGCGCGCCGTGGGCGGAGAACGAGAAGGTGGTGCGGGAGTCCCGGTTCTCGCGGTACCCGCTGGTGGATCCGTCGAGGCCGCGGCCGGTCGGGTTCGTGCACGTGAAGGATCTGTACTACCACGGCGGCGGCGAGCCGGACCTCGCGAAGCTGGCGCGGCCGCTCGTGACGGCGCGTCCGGACGACGACATCGAGGTGCTGCTCGCGGAACTCCAGCGGAAGCGCGCGCACGCGGCGGTCGTGACGGCGCCGGACGGCGGCTGGTCCGGGTTCCTGACGCTCGAGGACGTGATCGAGGAGATTCTCGGGACGATCGAGGACGAGTTCGAGGTGGAGCCGCCGTGGTCGGTGGCGGCGGCGCTCGACGCGACGCGGGTCGTGACGGGGCTGCACGCGGCGTCGATCGAGGAGGCGGTGCGGGCGATCGTCGAGGCGGTGCCGGCGTCGTCCCTGCCGCGTCCGAAGGACGAGGTGATGGCGAAGCTCATCGAGCGGGAGCGGGTGATGAGCACGTACCTCGGCGCCGGGCTGGCCCTGCCGCACGCGCGGCTCGAGGGCATCGAGCACCCGGCGATCCTGCTCGCGCGCTCGGAGGAGGGAGTGCCCGCGGGGACGGGGGACGATCGGGCGCGGCTCTTCTTCGTGCTGCTCACGCCGTCGCAGAATCCGCGGAGCCAGGTGCGGCTGCTCGCGCGGATCGCCGGCATGATGGACAGCGAGTTCGTGCGCACGCGGCTGATGGAGGCGCGCACGGCGGTCGACCTGGTCGCGGCGGTGCAGGACGGGGAGGCGGCGGCTCTGTCATGAGGCCGGCGCGCCGGACTCCGCCTCGGCCTGGATGCGGGCGCGCTCCGCCTTCGACTCGCGGATCGCGTGCTCCAGGGCGTCGTCGGCCAGCTGCGTGAGATCGGCGGCCGCGCTCTTGAGCTCGGCGTGCTCGACGGCGCGGGAGATCACCTCCGCCTTCGTGGCTCCGCCCGTCTTCCCGAGGAACGGCTTCACGATGAGGTAGACCACGTCGCGCAGCGGCATGTGGCGCACGAAGCGCGCGAGCAGCTTCAGGATCTGTCGCGGATGACGCGCGAGCTTGTACAGCAGCATCTTGCGCATCTCCTCCGACCGGATCCGGTGGATCTCCTCGCCGGGAAGCACGGTCGGGTCGATCGACGAGCACTTGAAGTACTTGTACCAGTCCTTCTGGTCGTCCACGAGGCCGCGCCGGACGTACTCCTGCCAGAGCGGCGTCCCGCGATAGACACACAGACGGTTGAAGCCGAACGTGTCGATGCGCAGCTTCGAGGCGAAACGGAACGTCTCGCGCATGTCTTCGGCCGTCTCGCCGGGGCACCCGACGACGAAGAACCCGTGCACGATCTCGATGCCGGCCTTCTTCGCGTTCTCCACGGCCGTCGTGATGTCCGCGAGCGTCTGCTCCTTCTTCAGGCGGTCGAGCACCTTCTGGCTGCCGCTCTCGATCCCGAACATCAGCGTCCGGCAGTGCGCCTTCGCCATGGCCGGGAAGAGCTGCATGCAGACGGAATCGACCCGGCCCTCGCAGCCCCACTGGATCCTGATCCCGTTGTCGTTGATCCCCTTGCAGATCGCCTCGATGCGCTTGGGCTGCAGCAGGAAGTGGTCGTCGACGAAGTACACCGAGCCGTACCCGTCGGCGCGAAGCTGCTTCATCTCGTCGACCACGTGCCCCGGGCTGCGCGACCGCCACTTCCCCTCGTTGAAGATCGGGATGTCGCAGAAGACGCACGGCCACGGGCAGCCGCGCGACGTCTGCATCGTCGTGAACCGTTCGAGGGACAGGACGCACGGGACGTCGAGGGGCATCGACTCCACGAAGTCGAGCGGGAGGCTCTCGCGGTCGGGGAACGGCCACTTGTCGAGGTTGCGTTCCAGCATGCGGTTCGGGTTTTGCTGGACGCGTCCGTCCTTCTGCCAGGTGACACCGGCGACCGTGCCGGGATCGTCGATGCGCTCCAGGAGGTCGAGGATGAGCTGCTCGCCGTCGCCGCGGCAGACGAAGTCGACCTCCGGGACCTGCATCTTGACGAGCTGCGCGTTGAGGCTGGCGAAGACGCCGCCGAAGGCGATCTTGACGCGGCCGTCGGCCGCGCGGAGCTGGCGCGCGAGGATCTTCGCGTAGGGGTAGCTCGTCGTGGACAGGAAGCTGAGGCCGACGAGGTCGGGTTTCTGGCGGAGCATCTCCGCGACGATCGTGTCGTTGGGCGTCGCGGGGTTGGCCTGGTCGAACATGGCGACCTCGTGGCCCGCGCGCTTGAGCACCGACGACAGCGACATGATGCCGATGGGCGGGAAGCCCATGACCTGCAGGCGGCCGTTCTTCGCCGGCGCCTTGCGCGGCAGCGCGTAGAACTGCGGATCGCGGACATGGACGAGGAACACACGCATGAACATCCCCTCGACAGTACAAGTGGTGCGGCGGTTACGCGCGATGAGGGGGAACTCCGGTCGGGGCGCGCACGTGCTGGCGCGCGATGGACCGCTCCAGGCCCTCGGGCAGGCGGATGGCTCGGGGAGTCTCCGGTCGCCGTACGGACACGGCGCGCTCCTTCGGAAGTCGCGCGATCGAAGGGAGCTCCGGGCGATCCGCGAGGACGACATCCGACTGCTGCCGATGCGTGTGCTCCACGATTTCGGGCGTGCCCGGCGTGCCGGTGAGAGGCAGGGCCCAGTCGTGCCCGTCCCAGATCCAGCTGTCCACCGTCACCGTCGCGGCGACGAGGAGGAGAAGGCGCGGCATCATCTACTATTGCACCGCTTCACGGCACCGCTGTCAACGCGTCCCACCCGCGCGTTCACGGAATCTTCATGCGATCTTCAGGGCGATCCACGTCGCCCGCGCGACGCCGACGAGCCCGCCGCCGCGGCGGAAGAGCGCCGTGCCGGAGAAGTGCTTGCGTCCGTCGACGCCCATCGGCCAGCCGATGGCGATGCACTCCTCGCCGGCGCGCACGCCCCCGTCGAAGCGCGCGGCGAAACGGCCGAGAAGGAGCGGCGTCGCGGGGCGCGGGTCGGGCGCCCAGAAGCCGGGGCAGTCGACGGACGCCCAGAGGAACTCCGGCCGCACCCGGCCGCCTTCGTCCGCGAGGCTCGCGTGCGGGACCCAGGGCGCCGCGACGATGCCGTCGCGCCCGAGCGGGCCCGTCCAGAGGCGCAGCGCGTCGCCCGGCTCGCGCGCGGGTCCGCACACGAAGCACCGCGGGAAGTCGTGCGCGCGATGGCCGTCGTAGCGCGCGGAGGCTGCGACGGCTTCGTCCCACGTCGGCGGGCGCGGCGGGGTCACGTCGACGATCGCGGGCGCCGCTTCGGCCACGAGCGTCGTCCCGTGCAGGAGCCGCGCCTTGGCGCCGTCCATGACGACGGCGAGCGGCGTGTCGAGCGGCGGCGGGACGCGGAGCGTGACTTCCGCGGGCGCGGCGACGAACGCGGCGAGACGGCCGCAGGTATAGCCGCCGTTGCCGGATTCTGCGGGCCCGCAGAATCGCCGCGCGATCGCGATCTCCATCGCGCGGAGATGCACCATCGCTACCGCTTCTCCGGCAGCGAATACCTGGAGAGGAACTCCCAGATGAGCGCCGAGGCGTCGATGTCCTTCGACACGTTGCCGAGGACCTCCTGGCCTTTCGTCCCGCCCGGCCACGTGTGGCCGCCGCCGGTGATCTTGTAGAAGACGACCGGCGCGTCGCCCTCGTACGTCCACCGCTCGACGGTCGTGTCGTCGCCCTTATCGGGGATCTTCTCGACCGTCGGCTTCGCCGCCGCGCGGTTCGTCTTGGCCCACCACGCGACCATCTCCTCGGCGGGGAGCAGGAGCTCGCGCTTCGACCCGAACGCGGTGCCCTCGTAGCCGGCGACCTTGTCCTCCGTCCCGTGGAAGTAAAGGACGGGCACGGGGCGCGACGGCTTCGCGCGCTCGACCATGATCTTCGGAAGGGTGCACGAAACGGACGCGATGGCGGCGAAGCGGTCGGACATCTCGATCGCGAGCTTGTGCGACAGGCAGGAGCCGTTGGACATGCCGGACGCGTAGACACGGCGCGCGTCGGCCGTCCCGTCCTTCACGAGCGCGTCGACAAGCGTGCGGATGAAGGTCGTGTCCTCGGTCCCCCAATAGCGCCAGATCTTCGACTCGCCGTCCGGGTAGACGACGGCGAACCCGTGCCTGTCGGCCAGCGCGTCCATGCCGGAAAGCGCCTGCTGGATCCTGCCGGTGCAGCTCGCGCCGTGCAGCATGACGACGAGCGGCGCGGGCTTCTTCGCGTCCTTGCCGACGTGGAGGATGTACGTGCGCTTCCTGCCGCCGACGTCGATCTCAGACGACTGGAGCAGGCAGGCCAGAGCGAGAAGCGCGGTCATGCAGGTTACTTGGAAGTGTACCCCGTGACGTGACCGCGAATCGTCGCTAGATCACGCGAGGCATAGGTCGATCCCCTCCGAGGTCCGCTCCACGCGGACCGTCTTCCCGTCGACCTTCTTCGCCGAGAGCAGCCAGCGCGCGAGCGGGCCCACGATCTCCTTCTCGACCGCCCGCTGGAGCGGCCGGGCGCCGTAGACCGGGTCGAAGCCGACGTCCGCGATCCACGCGACGAGGGCGTCGCCGAACTCGAGCGCGATCTTCCGCTTGGCGAAGCCCTCGCGCTTCGCGAGCGCCGCGAGCTCCAGACGGGCGATTGTCCGCACCGCGTCCGGGCCGAGCGGCCGGAACTGCACGACCTGATCGATGCGGTTGAAGAACTCGGGGCGGAAGAACGAGCGGATCTCGCCCGTCAGGTCGGGCACGGCCTCGCCGAACCCGAGCGAGCCGCCGCGGCGGGTGCCGAGGTTGGTCGTCATGACGACGATCGCGCTGCGGAAGTCGGTCGACCGGCCGTACGCGTCGACGAGCACGCCCTCGTCGAGCACCGTCAGGAGCGCGTCGAAGAACGCGGGGTCCGCCTTCTCGATCTCGTCGAGGAGCACCACGCTCGCGGGACGTTCGCGCAGGCGCCCGACGAGAGGGCCCGGGTCGCCGCCGGAGCCGACGAGCCGCTCGATCTGCCCCGCGTGCTGGAACTCGCTCATGTCGAGGCGGATGAGCGGGTCGAGGCGCGCGCCCGCGCCGAAGAAGAATTCCGCGAGGGACCGGGCGGTCGCGGTCTTGCCGACGCCGGTCGGCCCGGCGAAGAGCATCGTCGCGACCGGCTTGCCCGGGTCGTTGAGCCCGGCCTTGAAGACGTTCACGACGCGCGTCACGCGGTCGACCGCCTCGTCCTGGCCCGCGATCCTCGCCGCGAAGAACGCCTTCACGTCGGCGGAATCGAGCCTCACGTCGTCGCGCACGAGCAGCTCCGGCATCCCGGTCTGCCGCACGAACGCGCCGATCGCGTCGTCCGCGCGCACGCGCTTGCGCTCGTCGAGGTGCGCCTCCGAGAGGCAGCCGCTCAGGAAGCGGATCGCCTTCCCGGGGAAGCGCTCGTACGGCACGTGCCGCGCGAGGAGCCGGTGCGTCCACTCGAGCGCCTCGCGCTCGAACTCGACGCCGAGGTTCTGCTTCGAGTAGGCGCCGAAGCGGTCGAGCACGGCCATCATCTGCGCGCGGGGGAGCTCCGCGACGTTGACGATCTGGAACCGTTCGAGGAAGCCGGGAAGCATGCGCCGCGCCGCCTCGAGCTCGCGCGGGGTCGCTTCCGCGACGACCTGCACGAGGCCGCGCGCGAGGCAGGGCGCCAGGTACGCGCCGACGGAGTCCTCCGCCCCCTCGCCGCCCGTGCGGAACAGCTCCACGAGGTCCGTGAGCCAGAGCGCGTCGCCCGAGCGCTCGAGGTCGGCGGCGACCTCGTCGACGATCTGCTGCCAGTCGCCCAGCCAGCGCGCGCCGGCGATCAAGCGGTGCGGGGTGGTCTTCCAGAAGAAGCGGCCTCGCGGTCGCTCCGCGGTCTTCGATCGCGCGTGCGCGGCCTCGATCGCCTCGATGAGGACCGCGGACTTCCCGACGCCGGGCTCGCCGACGACGATGACGTTCGCGCGCTCGCCGACGAGCTTCTCCGCGAGCGACGCGACGAGCTCCTCGCGGCCCCACGCGGCGTTGGGGAAGACGCTCACGCGGCGGCGGACCGACTTCGTGCAGGGGTGGCGCTCGGCGACGCCCGCGAGCGTCCGCACGAGCGCGGCCTCGTCGAGCGCGAGCTTCGCCTCGGGGTCCTTCTTCACCTTCACGGCGACGAAGTCGAGCCACGGCTCCGGCGTCATGAGCTGGCGGTGCGCCTCCTCGGGCGGCCCGCCTTGCAGCTTCGCGCGCGCGAAGTGCTCGATCATCGCGTCGATCTGCTCCGGCGCGTAGTAGTGGAACTCCTCGTCGAGCGTGGGGAGGTGGCACGTGTGCGAACCGAGGTCGTTCTCGCCGAAGACGGCGGGGATGGCGACTTCGATCGGGTGCGACGGGTAGGTGCCGTCGTCCTGCCGGTAGGCGGGGCGGATCGTGACCTTCGCGATGGTGAGCTGCGCGGCCTTGAGGGGGCGCGGGAGATCGCCGCCGCGGCCGTGCGCGCGGTCGCGTTCGATCTGCTTCGTGAGCGCGAGCTTGATCTTCTTCGCGCTGGAGGCGACGAGCTGCAGCTCCGTGCCGACGAGGACGCCGAGGACCTGGTCGGGGGTCAGCTTCCAGCACAACAGCGGGTGATAGTCGATCCGCATGACGAGGACTCAGAAAAGAGGTTCAAAAGCAGGGGACTCAGAGGACGCGGAGACGGAGTCGGGGGAGCAACTCTGCGTCCTCTGCTGTTCACCCGGAGGTCTTGGTGACTTGAGGTTGAAGCCTGCACTCATAGACTCAGTCTCTCTGCGCTCGGAACTCCCGCGTACGCCCACAGGAACCACGCCTGCGCGTCGGCGTCCCATCGGTCGATCATCCCGGTGCGCAGGTCGGTGATCGACCCCGGGCTCCCCGCGCCGGGAATCGCATAGAGGCGGACGACCGGACGGGGCCAGAGCGGGTCGTCCTCCGACTTCGCCTCGCCGCGCTCGAAGCCCGCGAGCCACTTCTCGTGCGCCTCGCGCTCGCGGTCGGCGATCTGCTCGGCGGTGACGTCTTCGGGGACGGAAAAGACGCGCACCTGCACAGGTATGGCGGCGGTGTACGGTCGGAAGTAGAGGTGGACGCCGTGTTCGCCGCGGAGGAGATCGGCCAGGCCGGCGCCGCGCAGGAGGACGTACGTATCCGTGCGCGCGTCGAGCGCCTCGAGGGTCATGCCGATGTGCTGGAACAACGCGCCATAGCGCTGGATCATGTGGAGCAGGGGCGCTTCAACGAGCCCTTCCACCATGGGCCGAACGGCGATGCACGTGCTTCCCCGCCGGCCCTCGACGATCGCCTTCCGCTGCGCGTGGAGCGACGCCACCTCGATGAAGCGCTCGATCGCGCCGGCGTGCACCGCCTCCACCCGCGCGCTCGCGCGCTCGTAGAGGCCGTTCAGGTAGTCGCGGATGTCGAGCTGCGCGAAGAGGTCGTCGATGTGGACGCGCCCGATCCGGCGCATCGCGAACGAGAACGTCGCGCGCGTGCCGCGCGGAGGCGGCTCGTCGACGGCGCGCATCAGCTTCTCCCTCGCGTCGCGCACGCGGTCGCGGTAGACCATGAGCTCGACGTCGCGGCCCGCGCCCCTCGGCACGTCGAGGTTCTGCGCCGCGTCGAGCAGCCGCTCGAAGAAGCCGGCGAGGTGCTCCTCGGCGGGCGGCTCGAACGGGAGCGCCTCCGCCCCGCGCTCGACGAACGGCAGTCCGATGACGCGCGGCGCGAGGCGGCCGTCGCGCAGGTACACCTCGAGCACGACGGGCTCGTTCGACGGCAGCTCGACGAGCTTCTCCGCGGCCATCCACGTCAGCTCCCGCTCGATCGCGCGCTTGAGCGCGCGGCCGCCCATCGACGCGTCGAACCCCCGCTCCGCGATGCGGTCGAGCGCCCGCTCGCGCACGTTGAGGCAGGTCGCGCGCCGCACGAAGCCGTCGCGCGCCAGCAGCCGCTCGATCTGGAGACGCGCGATGCGCTTCACCTCGTCGCGCGCGAGGGGCTGGAACGAGACGATGCGGTCGATGCGGTTCACGAACTCCGGCCGGAAGAAGTCCCGCACCGCCTTGCGATAGGCGGCCGCCTGCGATTCCGGGCTCTGCGCGAAGCCGACGGAGCGCGCCGCCTCGCCCGCGCCGAGGTTGGAGGTCATGATGACGACGGCGTTCGCGAAGTCGGTCGTCCGCCCGAGGCTGTCGGTGAGCCGCCCCTCGCCGAGCACCTGGAGCAGCAGGTCGTGCACGGTCTCGTGCGCCTTCTCGATCTCGTCGAAGAGCAGCACGCAGAACGGGCGGTGGCGGACGCGCGACGTGAGGAGGCCCTCCGGCCGCGCGTGGTCCCCGATGAGGCGGGCGACGGCGCCCTCGTCCACGTACTCGTTCATGTCGAAGCGCGCGAGTCCCTCCTCGTCGTCCGCGAAGAGGGCGCGCGCGAGCACCTTGGCGGCCTCGGTCTTGCCGACGCCGGTCGGGCCGATGAAGAGGAGCGACGCGACGGGCTTCTCCGGCGGCGTGAGCCGCGCCTTCATCGTGTGGATCGTGTCGACGATCGCGCGCACGGCGTCGTCTTGGCCGACCAGCCGCGAGCGGACGAGCTCGACGAGCTCCTTCTCGTCGAGCCGGACGGACGGGTCGAAGATGCGGCGGTCGAGCTTCGTGGCGCCGGCGAACGCGTCGTCGACGTGCGCGAGGGCGATCTTCCCCTCGCGGTGCTTGGCGGCGAGCTGCTTCAGGCGGTCGACCACGGATCCCGGCAGGGCGCGCCGCTGCGGGTAGAGCCGCTCGAGGTCGACGAGCCGCGCGACGGCGTCGTTGTCGAACCGGCAGTCGAACTCGCGCTCGAGGCGCGCGCGCGACTTCGAGACGACGCGCACCGCCTCGTCGAGCGGCGGCTCCGGGACGCGCACGACTTCGAAGAGGTCGGCGAAGGCGCGGTCGAGCTCCTGGACGAGCTTCCACGCCTCGGGCGTGGACTCGCAGACGAACCGGATCTCGTGGCGCTCGAGGTACGGCTTGAGGACGTCCGCCAGAGTGAGCGCGTTCTGCGCGCTCTTGCCGACGCGCAGGAGCGCGACCGGGTTGTCGACGAAGAGCGCGTCCGTGGTGTCGAGGCGGTGGCGCTTCTTCAGGCGGTCGCGGACGTCGGCGAGGATCGCTTCGAGACGGTTCTCCCACTGGCCGACGACGGCCATGCCGGCGATCACGCGGTTCGGGTCGAGGTGCCAGACGCGGGGGAGCTTGTCGGACGCGGCGCTCGGGGCGGCGGCGAGCGTGCGCGCGACGGCCTCGTGGACGATCGTCGTCTTGCCGGCGCCGCGCGGGCCCAGGAGGACGGTCGGGGCGGCGCCCGCGGTGAAGAGGGCGGCCTGCACGCGCTCGACGGGCGCGTCCCCGCCGTGCGCGCGCTGCAGGTCGTCCGGGTACATGAGGTTGAGGTCGCGCGACGTCCGGTCGAGCTCGGCCGCGCCGTTGAAGTCGCCGCCCTCGCGGAAGAGCGTCGCGAGAAGGCCCTCCATCCTGTCCTTCTCGAACGGGAAGCCCGCGCCCTCGACGTGGAGGGTCGTCGTGGCGGAGGTGATGAACTCGTGCGAGCCGACGAGGTGCGTCTTCGGGTCGGGCGGGTCGTCGCCCTTGAGCTCCTCGCGCCAGAGGTGCGTGACGACGCGCGTGACTTCGCCCTCCATGCCGGCGCCGTCGCGCGCGACGAAGAGGTGGTGGCGGAAGCCGGGCAGGCAGACGATGCGGCGGCCGGCCTGCTCGAACCACGCGGCGCGGACGTCGCCCGAGAGGATCTTCTGGCCCGCGAGGATCGTCATCTTGAACGTGCGCGATTCGATCGGCGGCGCAAAGCGGTACCAGAGGAGCGTGTCGAGATTCGAGCGCTCCGTCTTCATCGCGCGGAACCGCCGGCGGACGTCCTCGAGGCACTTGCGCATCGCGCGGTCGAAGAGCCGCGCGGCGCCTTCCGGAGATCCTGAGAACAGAGGCCGCACGACGAAGTGTCGCTTGGCCGAACGGAGTTCGGTCGTGACCAGGACCGGGAATTCCAAGTCCAGCGTAGGCATGCCGTCACCGAGGCCTTCGGAGAATGAACAGCAGAGGACGCAGAGGAAGCAGAGGAAGCAGAGAAGAAACCCTCTGCGTTCTCCGCGTCCCCCGCTGTTTCATCGTCTTCATTCGCTGAGCAGACGGACCAGCTGCGCCTCCAGGAGGATTCTCAGCACGTCTTCAAGCGCCTCTGCGTACTCCGGGACCGCGGACTTCACGTCATACGGCTTGTCCTGGAAACCCTGCGGGTCGATGGTGCGTCTCGGCTCCCCGATCCGCTTGAAGAACGACTGCCGGTGCACGTCCACGGGGCGCGACGCCTCGAACTCGGCGCGCGCACACGGGCCGACGAGCACCACGAACTCGCTCCTGTCGCCGCGCCCGTCGCGCATCGCGTGCTTGCCGCCCTCGTCGCGGAAGGCGACCCACGCGAGCGGACCGTCGAGCGCGAGCTCGTAGCCGACGAGGCGCGCGCCCTCGGGCGCCGCGCGGTCGACGGGCTGCGCGACGAACGACTCGAAGACGACCTGCCCGCAGCCCGGACACGTGGCCACGACGCCGGCGACCAGCGCGCCGCAGTGGCGGCAGGCGAAGCGCGCGCCCTTGCGCTCCGGCGGCGGGGCGAGCCAGACCGAGTACGTCGACGACGCGATCCCGAGCGCGCGCGCGATCCGCTCGTACGCGCGGGCGAGCGTCCGCAGCGGCGCGTCCTGCCCGTAAATCCCGAGCGCGCAGCGGCGCGTGTCGGGCTTGAGCGTGTCGTAGAGGCGCACCATCGTGTCCCACGACCGGCCGCGCGCGTCCTCGAGGAGCGCGTGGAGATCCGCCGGCGCCGCGCGGTCCGGGTCGACGAGCGCCAGCAGCGCCTCGCTCTCGAGCCACTCGGAGTCGGCCACGGCGGCTTCGACGGCACGCGCGATCGCGGACAGGAACTCGAAGCGCCGGGCGTTCTCGCCCTTCACCCAGTCGCGTTCCTTCGTCCGGCGGCGGAGGCGGTCGAGGATCTCGATCTCGCTCCGGAGCTCCAGCGCGAGCGAACCCTCGGCGACCGCGCCCATGCGGCGGCGCTCGATCGTCGTGCGGTCGCAGATCTGGCGCAGCGTGAGCCCGGTCGCGCCGACGACGCGCTCGGCCAGGGCGGGGCGGTCGACGCCGCGCGCCTGCACGGAGAGGCGGTCGCCCTTGAGGGCGACGGCCGCGGCCAGCGCCTGGGTCCCGCCGTAGCGGTTCAGCTGCCGCGCGAGCGGGACGACGAGTTCTTCGCGGATCGCCCGTTGGAGCTGGCGCGCGCCGTACGCGGCGTCGTAGCCGCGTTCGCCGAGCCGGTCGAGCACGCCGCCGTCGACGGCCAGATCGATGTCGCGATGCCGCAGGCCGGGGCGGAGGCGGGCGAGCTTCAGCTCGCGGTCGACGACGCGGCGGATCGTGTCGCGGTCGAGCGGCGCGAACGCGACGACGCGGTCGAGCCGGTTGAAGAGCTCCGGGCGGAAGAACTGCTCGACCTCGCGGCGGAAGTGGTCGAGGACCTCCCGGCGGCGGTTTCCGCTCTCGCCGAACCCGAGCTTCGACTGCGGGAGCGAGGCGGCGCCGACGTTCGACGTCATGACGACGATCGTCGAGCAGAAGTCGGCCGTGCGGCCGCGCGCGTCCGTGAGGCGGCCGTCGCCGAGGATCTGCAGCAGCAGGTCGAAAAAGACGGGGTGCGCCTTCTCGACCTCGTCGAGGAGGACGACGGCGAACGGGTCCTGCCGAACGGCGCCCGTGAGGAGGCCGTCGCGGGAGCCGCCCGCCTCGCCCGTGAGGCGGAGGACGGCGGGAACGTCGGCGAACTCGCTCATGTCGAAGCGGATCATGCGCGCGCGATGGCCGAACGTGAACTCGGCGAGGACCTTCGCGAGTTCCGTCTTGCCGACGCCGGTGGGGCCGATGAAGAGGAGCGAGGCGATCGGCTTGCCGCCGCGCGCGAGGCCGGTCTTCACCTGCGCGAGGAGGTCGATGACGGTGTCGACGGCCTCGTCCTGCCCGAAGACGTTGTGGCGGAAGTGGCGCTCCATGCGGTCGAGCGGAAGCGGCAGGTCGGGGTCGACCATGAAGTCGGGCATGCCGGTGTCGGCGCAGAACTGGCGGAGGACGGCGCGGCGCGTGAGCGTCGCCACGTCGGCTGCCCCGGGCGCCGTCGAGGGGTCGAGGCGCCGGGGGTCGCGGAGGATCGCCTCGAGGAAGCGGATGACTTTCCCCGGGAGGCCGGAGTAGGGCGTGTACCGGCGGTGGAGGCGGAGCGCCTCGCCGATCGCGGCGGGTTCGGTCCGGGCGCTGGAGGCCGCGGCCGTCGCCTCGACGCGCTCGCGGACGATCTTCTCGAGGCTGTCGCCCTGCGGCTCGACGAGGCGGATGGAGTGGAGGAGCGGGAGGTAGCCGGGCGCGCGCACGTCGAGCCGCGCGGCCTGCTCGGGCGTGCACTCGGTGAGGAGCGTGACTTCGCCGCGCTCGATCGGACCGCGGAGCGCTTCGGCGATCGAGAGCGAGTTGCCGGCGTACTGGCCGACTTCGAAGAGGTCGGCGAAGGCGCGCACGTAGAGGAGGTCGCCCGTGTCGCGCAGGTCGTTGCAGAAGCGGGCGAGGTTCTTCTGCCACCCTTCGCCGCGCGTGAGCTTCTGGATGAGGCGGGCGGCGGTGACTTCCCAGATCTTGCGCTCGCCGTGCCGGCCGCGCGCGTACTCCTCGATGAGCGCGGACTTGCCGGCGCCGGAGGGGCCGACGACGAGGATGCTTCGGCGGTAGCGGCCGCGCAGCGCGCGGGAGAGCTGGTCGAGCTCGGCGTCGAGTCCCACGGTGCGCGTGGCGGGCGGGGCGAGCTCGACGGCGACGTCGGGGAGCAGGCGCTTGAACGTGCGCGCGCGGAGGTCGCGGAGCTCCGTGAGCGAGTAGGCGGGAAGCTCGATCGCGGCCGGCTTCAGCTCGACGTCGGCGTACCACTGGGTGGCAACGAGGTCGCGGACGGAGGCGAGGCGGCGGCGGCGCGCGAGGTCGAGGCGGATCGCCTCCAGGAGTCGCTTTTCGAGTTCGGCGGAGGTCTTCGCGACGGCCTCGACGCCGAGCGCGGGGACGAAGCCGATGCGGCCGTGCCTGGGCAGCGCGGCTTCGAACGCGTCGAACTCGAGCGCGAGCGTGGGGTGGAGGTGGCCGTCCTTCGCGGCGGGCAGCTCCACGCGGAGGCGGCGATGGGAGGGCGCGATGGTGAACGTGTAGCGCACGAGCGGCGCGTAGTCGCCCGCCTCGCAGAGGTGTTTTTCGGCGGCGGCGCGGAAGGCCTCCGCCAGTTCGGCCGCCGGCGTGCTCACCCAGGCGGTGTCGGGGTCGAGGAGCGGGGAGACGACGGTGTCGCCCGCGGGGCGGGTGAGCTGGGCGGTCCAGAAGGTGAGGGGGAGCGTGTTGATGGGAGATTGATGATTGATGAAGGAGAAGGAGTCAAACAGTTACGTAACCGATGTGAGCGCGCGGGGTTGGCGGACGCCGCGCGGCAGGATGTGAACGACGGCCGGATCCGGGAAGAGTCACCGCATGCTCGCGCTGACGATCGCGACGCCGAAGATCAGCGTGAACAGGCCGCCCATCACCAGGCCGAAGATCGTGCGGCCCCAGCCGCGGCGTTCCGGGTGGCGGTTGAGCTCGACCGCCGCGCAGATGGAGACGATGAGCGCGAACGGCGCGAAGATGCCGAGCACGGAGAACAGTCCGAGATAGCCCGCGATGATCGACAGCGGCGTGCGGCCGACCGGCAGCACCAGGCGCATCGCGGCGTCGTCCTCGAGAGGCCGCGACGCGGGGGGCGGGGGAGCCAGCGGGGCGTTGACCGGCTGCTTGCAGAAGCGGCAGAGGATCGCCTGATCCTGGATCGGTTCGGCGCACCACGGGCAGGCCTTCATGCCGTCACCACTTGAGCGACAACGTCACCTGCTCCGACCCGCGGCGCACCACGATCGTGAAGGTCGAGCCCGGCTTCGCCGCCGTCAGGATCGCCCGGATCTCCTCGATGACGGTTACCGACTGCTTGTCGATCGAGACGATGATGTCGCCCGCGCGAAAGCCCGCCTTCTCGGCGAGGCCGCCCGCGTCGACCGCGTCCACCTTCGCGTCGGACAGCGACCATCCGAGCGCCGGGCGTTCGGCGGCCGGCTCCTCTGGCGGGCCGCCCGTCTTCGAGAGCGGCTCGAAGCGCACGCGCTTCCGGCGGTAGTCGATCGTCGTGCGGTAACGGCCGAGGAACGTGTAGCCGAGGAATCCGTCGCACTTCAGGCCCGCGCGCTCCATGTCGCGGATCTGCGGCGGCTCCTGCACGGCGACGATGACGCCCGGCGCCTTCGTGTCGCCGATCGCGAGGTCGATGTCCGCGACGCTCGCGTCCGGGTGCCCGGGCACGGTTTTCAGCGGGATGCGCAGACGCTCGGCCGCGGACGGGAGCACGACGGCCGCCTGCGCGCCGCTGTCGAGGAGCATGCGGAGCGTCCCGTCGCCGTACCGCACGTCGAGGAAGATGAGCCCCTTCTGGAGCTGGATGTCGGCGCCTGGGCCGTCGGGCGCGCGCGCGTCGGGCGGGGCAAGGACCAGCCGCTTCGCGCCGTAGTCGAGCGTGACGAGGAACTGCTCGAGGTAGGGCGTGCCGAGGATGCCCGTGTAGTCGACACCGGCCTTGCGGATGAAGTCGGCGACCTTCGGTTCGAGGATCGCCACGGTGAGATCGCGGACCGTCGCCTGACCGGCGCCCATGCTGCGAGCGACGCCCGTGCGGTCGCCGTCGATGCCGGCGGCGCGCGCCGCCTTCGGCGTGACGACGCAGCCGCTGGCGCCCGTGTCGACGATCCACGTCGCCTCGCGGCCGTTGAGGGAGCCCTTGGCGATGATGATGTTCTGCGCCAGCTCGAAGGGGACGGACTCGGACTGGGCGATGACGGTCAGGAGGGCGAGGAGGATCACCATCCACATCTTATCAGAGGAAAACGGCAGAGAAGAGCGTTGGAGAGGGATGCCACCGTACGCTAGGCTAGACGGCTGGGGCCGGGCAGGGAGGACAAGCCATGGGCGCACCGGAGCGGGAGGAGACTCGCCATCGCGTGAAGAAGAGGTCGGGGGGCGCGCTCAAGACGGTCGCCGTGTGGGTCGGCCTGCTCGCGGTCCTGGGCGGCGGCGCGTTCCTCGTCGTCCACATCATCGCGTCCGAGCGCGCGAAGAAGCACGAGCGGCTGCTCGGCGAAGGGCGCGAGGCCGAGGCCAAGTTCGACTTCGCGCACGCGCAGAAGTTCTACAAGGACGTGCCGACGGAGGCGGGGAGGCAGGCGCTCGAGGCGGCGAAACTCCTCGAGCCGCTCGGCCAGGCGTTCAAGGACGCGAAGCTCGACACGACGTCGCAGGGCCTCGAGTCGGTGCTCAAACGCTGGCCCGGGCACGCGGGCGCGACGAGACTGAAGGGGCAGGTCGACGACGCGCGCGGCCGCTACGAGCGGGCGCTGGCGACCGGACGCCGCCGCGAGGAGGAACTGGAGGCGACCGCGGCGGAGGCGGAGTACAGGCGCGCCGCGGAGACGAACGTCGAAGGCCAGGGCGCGAAGCAGCTGGAGCGGCTCGCGAAAGTCGCGCCCACCATCGCGCTCGTGAAGGCGAAGAAGTGGACGAGCGCGATGCAGGAGGTGATCACCCGGCACCACGCCGACGACGCGCAGTACCTGTCGGACCACTGCATGCGCCGCGGCACGCGGCTGGCGATGCGCGGCGAGGCGGACAAGAAGCCGCGCGTGCGGATCGTGGCGCCCGTCGACGGCAAGCCGGTGGACGTGGCGATGGACCACAAGACGGTGCTCGACGTGGCGTGGTCGCCGGACGGGCGGCGTCTCAGCTACTGCGCGACCGGCGGCGCGGTGCAGAACGGGCTCTACGAGTACGACATCGCGTCGGGCAAGTCGGCGCTCGTCGCGAGCCTGCCGACGCCCGGGGACGCGGTGTCGTGGCCGCCGGGCGGGCGCGGTCCGGTCTTCTGCGGCACGTTCCAGGATCCGATGATGCAGGAGTTCACGGGTGTGATCTTCGCGGCGGCGGACGGCAAGTCGGCGCGCGCGGTGAAGGCGCAGACGACGCCGCGGAACGCGTCGGCCGCGCCGAACGGGATGCAGGTCGCCTACCAGGAGTTCCCGGGCGGCGGGTCGGAGATCTGGGTGGCGGCGGTCGACGGCGCGGAGCGCCGGCGGATCTCGACGGAGAACGTCTGGGCGGAGTCGCCCGCGTGGTCGCCCGACAGCAAGTGGATCGCCTTCGCGATGGCCGAGGACAAGAAGAACTTCGAGATCTACGTGTGCGCGCCGGACGGCGGCGGGCTCCGCAAGCTGACGAGCTCGCCGGAGAAGGACACGCACCCCGCGTGGTCGCCGGACTCCGCGTCGCTGGCCTACGTGTCGTCGCGGAACAGGAAGCGGGTGGTGATGGCGATGCACGTGGCGACCGGGAAGGAGCACGTCGTGACGGAGGTGGTGGGGGAGGTCGATCCGCGGCCTGCCTGGAGCCCCGTGCTTCCGGACGAATGATCACTCGTCCGCGAACGTCATCCGCCGGTACACGTCCCGCGCGAGCCGCACGTCCTCCTTGCAGTAGGCGTAGATCTCCGCGTCGCGGCCCGCCGCGTGCGCCCCGGCGACCTTCGAGCCGTCGATCGCGCCCTTCGACGTGCGCAGGCCGAGCACCTTCGCGAGGGCGTCGAGGCCGATGCGGTCGCGGCCCCAGAGGTTCCACTGCTTCATGGTGTCGTAGACGGGCTCGCTGCGGTACCGCGCGAAGCTGATCGGGAGCGGCTTCACGCGGTGGATGATCGAGCGCTTGACGAGGAACGGGAGGTCGAAGTCCAGGATGTTGTGGCCGACGTAGAGCGCGGCGCCGCGCGCGATCTCCCAGAAGCGGCGGAGCATCTCCGGCTCGTCGCCCGTCAGCACGTCCGCCTGCGTCATCGGCGGCTCCATCCAGTAGCCGATGCAGAGGATGCGGCCGAACTCGCCCCGGAGGCTCGTCGACTCGAGGATCGCGCGCTCCTCGTCGTCGTTCTCCGGCGGCTCCTTCAGGGTCGAGAGGACGAGCCCGCGGAGCTCCGGCGGCGCGGGCAGCGTTTCGATGTCGAGGAAGAGGCGGGCCACGGGGTGATCTTACGCTACTTCGGAGCGCCGAACGACAGCGCGAAGTAGCCCTCGCTGGTCGTGCCGAGCCCCACCACGGTCCACTTGCCGTCGATCGCCCGCGCGTGATCGGCGCCGCCGAGGACCGTCGCCAGCATCTCGTCGGCGCTGCGCGCCTTGAGGCACAGCTCGTCGAGTTCGCCGACGAAGCCCTTCGCGCGGTCCTGCACCTTCGCCGCCTTGCCCTTCGCGTTCGCCTGCCACTGCGCGAGCTTCACCAGCTCCTCGCCGTGCGCGAGCCGGACGCGCCCGAGCATCACGCGGTAGTCGTTCAGCTTGTCGATGACCGGGGGCACCTTCGCCTTCTCGAGCGCCGCCGACTTCGCGAGCACGTCGCGCTCGTCGTCCGTGAGGGCGATGGTGTCGAGCGCGAGCGTCTCCATGCAGGCGTTCGGCGCGGCCGGCGCGAACTTCGCGCGCCACGGCTTGTCCGGCTTGCCGACCTTTTCGAGCCCGTCGAGGTCCGCCGCGATCTCGCGGATCGCCGCGTCCACCTTGATCGGGTTCTGCGCGCGGGTCGCCCAGATCGCCTGGAGCCTGCGCTGGGCGGCGGGGCGCGCGGCCGCGTCGGAGGCGGCGACGTCCGCGCGGGCCTGCTCCATCGTCGACTTGCGGTCGAGGAGCGGCTTGAGCGTCTCCTGCCAGGCGGCGATGCGGGTGCACGCCGCGTCGTAGCGCGCGCGCAGCACGTCCTGCACCTGCCTGGCGGCGTCGGCGCGTACGTCGGCCGGCAGCGCGCCGCAGTCGGCGACGAGGCCCGCGAAATCGCGCGTCGTCTCCGCCTTGCGGCGGATCGCGTCGACCGTGGTCGCGGACCCGGCGCCGACGAGGCGGACGAAGGCGTCGGCGCCCTTGATCGACTGGAAGTGCGTGTCGTTCGCGAGATCGGCGGCGGGCAGGCCGGCCTTCACGGCGGCGTCGAGCGCCCGGCACACCACCTCGGCGTCCGCGCCCTGCATCGCCATGCAGCGCGCCATGTTGAGATGGCTGCGCCGGCGGACCTCGGCCTCGCGCTCGGCGTCGACGCCCTGCGCGCGCACGAGGTCGGTCTTCTCGAGGCGGGCGAGCACGCCGCGGTAGAGCATGATCGCCTTCGCCCACTCCTTCGTCTCGAACGCGCCGTTGGCCCGCCCGTATTCGTCGAGCACGGTGTCCGCCGCCGCCGCCGCCATCTTCGCGCGGTACGCGCCCTTCTGGTTCTGGACCCTCTGCGCCCATTCGCCCTGGCGCAGGCCGTTCGGAAACTTGTCGATCGCGGCGACGGCGCCGAGAGGGTTGCCCGCGGCGGACAGCGCGTCGGCCTCCGCGGCCAGCGGCTTCCACGCGGCCTCGGCCGCCTCGTCGAAGCCCTTCTGGTACGTCACTTCCGCCGCTCCGACGGCGGCGATGAGATTCTCGCGCCGACCCGCCCGCGAGCGCGCCTGGCCGTGCAGCAACCGCACTTCGGCGAGGCGCGCAAAGGTCGGGTCGGTGCCCGCGATTTCGCGCGCCCTCGCGAGGAGGTCCCCGACTTCCTGTTCGGCCGCCTTCGTCTCGCGTTCGGCCCGCGCCGCGTCCTCGGCGTCGTCGATGCGCTTCTGGGCGGCCCCCTTCGCGTTGAGGATCCGCTGCCGCTCTGGCGGGCGCGACACTTGCGCGAGCGCCGCGTCGCACTTCTCGATGATCGCGCGCGGCTCGGCCTTCGCGGCGAACGTCTCCACGTCGTTGGCGACGCGCGCGTCCGGGTTGTCGCCGGGCGGGATGGCGACGTCGGCGGTGGACGCCGCGGCTCCGCCGTTTCCGCGGCCCAGCAGGATGACGGCGGCGATCACGACGATGAAGACCGCGATCGCGCCGACGGCGATGACGGCGCGACCGGACCGCCGGGCGACGGCGGCGTTGACATCGCTCGGCAGGCCGCGGCGGGTCGGGGGCCTGACCGGGGGCGGATCGACGGCGGGGGCGCGGGCGGCGGGCGGCGTGGGCGGGGACGGGCGCGCGTCGGGGCGGCACGTCGTGCAGAAGAACTTCGCCCCCTCCTGGACGGCCTTGCCCTCGACCATGCGCTCCTGGCAGCCGTCGCAATACCGGATGAACTGTCCCACCCGCCACCTACCTTAGCACATGAAGCATGGGTCGATAAGCCTCCCCCCATGGTGCAGTACGCGCGGGCGCGGGAACCGAGTCCGCTATTTGAACGTCGCGGCGACGAAGCCGCCGCCCGCGCCGAGACCCGCCGCCGTCCACTTGGGGTCGACGAGCGTCGCGTGCTCCGCCCCGGCGAGCCACGCCGCGAGCGCCTCGTCGGGCGACTTCGCCTTCGACGCCACCTGCGCCCCCTCCTTCGGCTTGGCCGCCTTGCCCTGCGCGGCCGCCTGGTCGGCCGAGAGCTTCGCGAGGTCGTCGTCGGAGACGAGCCGCCCCCGCCCCAGCATCACGCGATAGTCGTTGAGGCGCGCGAGCACCGGCGGCACCTTCGCCTTCTCCAGCTCCTCCGCCTTCGCGATCGCGACGCGCTCCGCGGGCGTGAGCGCGAGCCGCTCCAGCGTCACCGTCTCGAAGCCGACGTTGAGGCCCGCCGCCGGCATCCGGTCGCGCCAGCCGCCGTCGAGCCCGTCGAGCGCGGCCGCGATCGAGCGCGTCGTCGCGTCGACCTTCACCGCCACCTTCGTGCGCTCGGCCCAGATCGCCTGGAGGCGCTTGACCGCGTCGGGACGCCTGGCCGCGTCGGCCGCGAGCACCTCGCCGCGCACCCGGTCGAGCGTCTTGCGCTTGTCGAGGACCGTCTTGAGCGGGCCCTGCGTCCACGCGTCCATGCGCGCGACGAGCGCGTCCTTGACGATCGCGCGCGCGAACGCGCGGCGTTTCTCCGGGACCGCGGCGCACTCGGCGGCGAGCGACTCCGCGTCCTTCGCCGTCTTCGCCTTCTCGCGCAGCGCGAGGACCTCCCTGCCGAAGGTCGCCTCCGCCTCCGCGGGCGGAAGAAGTTCGAGCGCCTCGCGCAGGAGGTTGTGCTCGAGCGCGAACGCCGCGCGCGCCTTCGCGTCGGCCGCCGCGCCGAGCTTGAGCACATCGATGGCGGGGAGGTCCTCCCAGGTCGCGGGCACCTTCCACGGCGGGGGCGGCGTGGGGAGGTCGAGCCCGCCCGCGCACGACGAGTGGTCCCACGACTGGCCGTTCCTGCCCTTCACTTTGTAGCGGTCGAGGCCGCCGAGGTCGAGGAAGATCCCCCACTGGCGGCGCTCGGCGTCGTCGACCTTGCCGTCGGAGTTGTAGTCCTCCTTCTCGTACCACTTGCCCCAGCCCATGTTGTTCTCGCTCGTCGGCTCGTAGACGTCGTCGCCGCCGGCGTCCTGGAAGAGCGCGAGGCCGAGGCCCGTGTTCCAGCCGAGGCCGCTCGAGACGTTGAGGTAGCGGTCGTGGCCCGCGCCGTCGAGCGCCATGCCGATGCCGTAGTCGACCGCCATGCCGAGGCAGTTCCAGCCGCCGATGCGGTACGTGTCGTCGCCGTTGCGGTCGGAGAGGAGGCCGAAGCCGCCGTGCGCGCCGGAGCCGGTCGTGTAGACCCACGCGTGGTACGTGTCGTCGCCGTCGAAGTCGACGAGCGCCCCGAGGCCGAGGAAGTAGCCGATCCCCATCGCCCAGCAGCCGGCGCGGTAGCGGTCGTCGCCCTTCGCGTCGACGAGCAGCGCGATTCCGCCCGCGCGCATCTCGCGGTTGTCCCCCATCGCGGCGCCCTGCGCCATGCTCGTGGAGTGCGTCGCATCCTGGGGCGCGGGGTTCGAGACGGGCTGGCCGTGCAGCGGGTCGTGCGCGAGGTAGTCGTCGTTGCCGTCGAGGTCGACGAGCGCGGCGGCGGATCGCTGCAGGGTGCAGCCCTGCGCCATGTAGACGGCCTCGTAGGTGTCGCGGCCCGCGCGGTCGACGAGGAGGGCGAGGCCCTTGTACGCGGCGGCCTGCGCCATCGTGTTGGCGACGTACGCGTCGTCGCCCGCGGCGTCGTAGAGGATGCCCGCGCCGTCCTGCGCGGCGCCCTGGGCGAGCTGGCCCCTGGCCTCGTAGCGGTCGTTGCCGGCGAAGTCGCAGAGGATGCCGATGCCGCGGCTGCCGGCGCCCTGGGCGAGGCCGTTGGCGACGTACGTGTCGTTGCCCGCGAGGTCGAGGAGGACGCGCACCGGGTGCTCGCGGTCGGCGCCCGCGAAGCCGCCCTCGTAGCGGTCGTCGCCGCCGAGGTCGATCCAGAGGAGCGCGTCGGGGTCGGTGTGGGTGGCGGCGGTGGCGCCGGACTTCACCACGACCTTCCCGCGCTCGGTCTCGATCGTCACGTCGAGCGCGGTTTTGCCGTCGAAGGCGGCGAGATCGGCGCGCGCGGTTTCGATCGCGCGCATGAGGATGGCGGCGCCGGCGGCGCGGTCGTCGCGCTCGTCGAGGGCGGCGAAGCAGGCGCCGATGAGGAGCGCGACCGGCTTGCGGAGGGGCTCGGGGAGTTGCGCGAGGTCGACGTCGGAGGGCTTGGCGGGCTCGGGATCGTCGAAGGGCTGGTCGATGGCGGCGGCGAGGGTGGAGATGAGCTTGCCCCAGTCGGTGAATTCCGCGCACGCGCGCGCGAGGGTGTGCATGCGGTCGGGGAAGGTCAGCGGCGCCTTCTGGATTTCGCGGTAGAGCTTGAGGTGGCCGCGGTCGACCTTGGGGGCGGCGTGGCTGGCGAAGTTGGCGTCGGGCATGGAGTTGAGGTGGTCGAAGTCGAAGGCGAAGTCGGAGAGCTTCAGCCGCTTCTTCGCCAGGAGGGTCTCGAGGGCCTTCTGGTCGATGGCGCCGGGGCTGCGGGAGTCCTGAGTCCCCAGTCCCGCCTCCGCCTTGCTGGCGGCTGTCGGGAACTCTTGCGAGGCTCCGGCAGGCAGGCCCAAGTCCCAAGTCAGGAGGACGAAGAGCGGAAAGCAAGCAAGGCGCAACATGAGCACCACGAATAGCCGAAGCGGGGGCTCGGAGCAAGGGTGGTGGCGGGTTGGTGCTGGACGCTGGACTTCACGGCGCTGTGAGCGCGGGACGCAGGACCCGCGGGCGGAGCTGGCGGCGCCTTTGCGTGGCAGGACTCCTTCACGACGCTCCGGCGCGAAGTGAGCTGGGAATGGCGATAGGCTGCAGCGGCGTATCCTCCCTCCAGGCTATCGACGCAGTTCCATGAGCTTCGCCTTGGCGTCAGGATCGGGGCAAGTCGCGACCGCTTCTGCAAGCCAACGCTCAAGTCGTGTCGTGCTGTCCTGCGATGCAACCACGCGTCGCAGGGCGCGCGCGGCTTGGACCCTCACCCCCCAGTCCACGTCGTTCAGCATCTGCCATCCGCACATCTCGGTACGCTTGGCTGCGACACCAGTCCGATCGCGTTCCACCGCCTCTGTCAGCGCTCGCGCAGCACGCGCACGGACCGCCGATGATGAGTGCTGTAGCAGTGCCAAGCTCGCCCAGCGATCCGCGTTTTCATGGTCCGCCGTGGTCAGCACGCGGAAGAGCGCGGGATACCCGCCGTTGCGAGCATCTTCCGCGCCCTCCTTGCCGATGTGCTGGAGGGCGTCAGGGATGTAGCGGTCAAAGGGGGGATCCAGAATCCTCGCCCCTGGAATCGCCGTGGCGACCTCGTTCAGAATGCCCGCCACTCCGTTCGACTTCTGCGACCTCAACGCTTCGCCCAGCACAGCGATGTCCTCAGGGCGGCATCCGCGATGAGCATCGAGCAGTATCTCCGCTGCGTGCTGCCAGCACGTGCTCTCAGCATCCATGACGACGTGTCGGGCCGCGGAGCGCACTCGATCCTCTTGTTGGCCGCCTCCCAGCGACGCGAGCTGCCACGCGAGCGTGAGATTGTGATGTAGCGTCGAGTCTCGTGAGGACTCGATGCGACCTACAAGCGCATCGAGGAAGCCGCGTGCCACTATCGGGTCCTTCACATTCATGGCGACGGGGTGTTCCTGTCCGTCTGCGGGCTTGAATTCCAGGGAAGTGCTCAATGAGAACGCAGGACTGAGGTCGTGCAGCTCTCGCATCGAGGCAAGCCAGTGCCACCACAACATCGTGATGCGGTCCATCGCGCTCGGACGCTGATAGCTCCAACAGACCGCATTCACCAGTGAGGAATGACCCGACAATTCAACAACCTCCCTGAGAAGCTCGGCGACGGCTCCCCCACGCGGCATCGCAAGCGCGTAAATGACCATGATTCTCGCCTCGAGTGGGGAGTTGTCGGAAAGCAGGAACTGCCGCACGGCTTGGAGGGAGCCCGCGTCCACCTCGATCGCAACACGCAGTTGCCACATGTACGAATCGGGCAGGCCCCCTTTGCGAGCCTCCTCGAGCGTCGTGTCGTTCGCGCGGATGCGCTCAACCAACTCGCGAATGGACATCAGTGCGTTGGAGCAGAAGGCGGTGACATCTGGCCTGGTATCTTGCGCGGCACTTGGAGCGCGCTCGGGAGAACCTCTGGTCACCTCGAGTCGGTTCTGCCGGCTTGAGCTCCCGAGCCATGCGCTCAAGCTGGCGAACGCGACGAGCAAGAGCACGACTCCCGCGGAAGCAGTTGCAGTTCGCAGTCGAACCAACTCCAGTTTCTCCGATTAGTAGACGGTGTGCTCCCGGTGTGCGGGGTTGTTCGAGAAGTCGCATGGCCCATTCGTGGTAGCGTCCGCATAGTCCGAGATGTCCTCGGCAGGAGGGACTGCTGGGCCAAGCAGTTTGGATGATACCACGCGCGAAGTTCAAGCGGGCGGGATCGGAGCTCCGGCATGACGTCCCGGAGCTCCGGCACGCGAGTCGGGTCTTGCTGCATGCCGTCCGAGCGTTGCTGCACGCCGGTTGGGTGTTCAAGCACGTCGGCTGAGCGTTCCTGCACGCAGTCCTGGCGTTCAAGAATGCCGGCCGAGCGTTGCCGCACGCCGGCGCGGCTCTCAAGAATGGCGGCGGAGTACTGCTGCACGTCGTCTCGGCGCTCAAGGACGCCGGACTGGCGCTCCAGCACGCCGGCGCGGCGCTCCAGCATGCGCGCGCACGAATTCCGCGACGAATTTTTACTCGCTCGCCCCCCAGCTTACGAGATCTCGGCCGGCGCGCCGCGACCGAGGGGATCAGGCAGCGTGCTACTTGGGCAAGGCCGCCTGATCGCTCTCCTTCTGATGATGCTGCTCCCGGCCAAACCCGAGAAGGAAGGCTACGGGCATTCCCAACAACAGCCCGATGGAAGCGATCATGGTGTGCCACCAGCTGTACCAGTAGACGCCCTCGGTGACCTCCGTGTACCGGCCGTGATCCGCCAAGAAGAACTTGCCTGCCTCGACCTTGCCATTCCAAGCACTGCCGCCGAGCCAGTGTCCCACAACCAGGAAGGTCACGAAATTGATCACGACGACGAGCGCGAGCAGGCGTCCCGCTGTGTGCCTCGCCCGCGCCATATCATTCACCCAACTCGATCTGAATCTTGGTCCCGGGCGGAAGATCGCGTACCTGTGCCGCAACGTCCTGCTCAAGGCCATACAGTTCCGCGACCGGCACGACGCGCCATTCGCGGACGTGATAGGCAGGACCCTTCATGATTGGGAGCGGGTATATCAGGAATGCTTGGTCCCCCGAGATCGCCTTGATGCGCCGCTCCCAGTCAGGCCCCCGGTACAGCTCGTAGAAGCTCGCCAGGTCCTTGGACATCGTCCATTGCACGAAGTCGCTGAAGGACATGTCCAAGCCTTCCCACCGCAGGGTGTCCGGAGCCCAGTACGCCACCTGGCCAGGTCGGATTCCCAAGCCGCCTCCGTCGACAGCGAAGAAACCCCCAACCACGTCGTCGGCAACAAGCAGGAATGACTGCTCCCGTCCCGCGTTCCACGCCGACAGCGATCGAGACAGGCGCGCATGTCCCGACCCCAGAATGCGAAGCCAGCCATGGTCGACTAGCACCCCACCGCTCTCGTACACGATGGCGCCCATCGGCGAGCGCACAGTCACCTGCAGCGCGACCAGCACGTCTTCGTTCGCCGGCCGTGATGGCGGGAGCGCCTCGACGGGGCGGGAAGCGTCGCGCATCCACTTCAGTACGAGCGGCCACGCGGGTTCCGAAGTCTCGATGAGATCTCGCAGCGTCTTCATCCAGTGAGGTCCTCTCAGTTGCGCCTCGGATCTTTCAGCCTATTCGGGCAACTCGATGACGATGTCGTCATCCTTTCCCTGGTCATCAACGCCATTCGGGCCCAACGACCACATCCGCAGCGCGCCGCCGGAGCGCATGGCATGGATCGGGTGCTTCCATAGATCACATACGCACCGCTTTCCATCCGGCATCGTGACCACCGTGTCCGCATCGGTCCAAGCTGGCCCGGCTTCGACGCGTCCGTCGGGGAGCATCGCCACATAGTTGGTCTTCTTCAGGTACGACTGCGTCTGCACGAGGATCTTCATTGCGTGGACCCGGCTCTCCTGTGCTCCGCGCGGCCAGAGCCAGACGACGATCACCGTAACGATGACAGCGATGGGAATCGCCGCCAGCTTCCAGCGGCCGTATGTCTCCAGAGCCTCTCCGAGATCCGGCTCCGGCGGTCTTCCCGGCGCCCAAGGATGCGGTTGCGCCGATGGCTTGAGACCCGTCTCCGCGCTCCAGCCGCAGAAGGGACATCTTCCCTGTCCTCGCGACAGCTTGCGCTTGCATTCGGGGCAGTCCGTTGGAGGCGAAGGGCCCGCTACCACCTTGTCTCGGAACCGTTGGAAGCCCTCCCACCCTTCGCGCGAGGGGCTGTCGACATCCAGCCATCTGCCCGTTGAGGTGTCGAGGGCGCTCCAACCCGCAGCCTTGCAGAGCTTCGCGATCGCGGATACGGGGTCCCCACCACCTCGCACATGCAACATCATGTGCTCGATGATCTCGCCGTCAGCGAGGTTGAACTCGATGGAGTAACCGTCACCGCCCAGCATCCCCCACTCGGGATCAGACCAATCCACGTCGGGCAGATGGGTCGAGATGGTCTTGCGTAGATCGTCCGCGCGCCCCAGGGAGTGCGAGGGCTTGAAATCCCCGCCCATCGCTTCCACCGGAGGAGGCGTCTCGCCTCCGAAGGCGAAGAGCATCACGTCCCAGCTCATCCAGAAACCCGCCATCGAGCCGGTCGCCCAGACCGACCCGCCTCAAATTCTACCCGCTCATTTCGCACACTGGGGCCCCGCTCGACTGCCGGGACATGGTTCACGCGCTCTGGTACACTCATGGTTGCGATGGCGTCCGCGGCAATCCCATACACGTACCAGTACCTGTTCGCGTCCACTCTGGCTGCGGGGCGACTTCGAGTCGCCACGTCAGGGGGGACGGAGCCACATCCCTACTTCTTCCGCGGCTCGCTCCTGAGGCCACGACAAACAGCCGACCTACTCCTCGCCCTTGCCGCGATCAGCCGGGCCCGGTTCTATATGCCCCCGAACATGATCGCCCGGATTCTGGCGGCCGCTGACCCGGTCGTCACAAGCGGGGGTGGGTTACTGCGCCTTGAAGCCTTCTCGATGTGTTGCGGTGCCTACGCTCGAGTGGATCTTCTTCCCGACGCCGTGCGCGGTGACTTCGTGGCGACGGGGACGACCAACGTCGACTTCAACCCGAAGATGAGGCTGGCATTGGGTCGCGTTCGCGATTCGGAAGAAGTCGAGCTCGCGGTCGGGTCGGACCGCCTGGAGTTGACGCGGACCGACGAGCGCGTGACCGAGAAGAAAGTCGAGCTTCCGCTCAGGTGGATCAAGGGATTCGTCGAGGTCCAAGCCTACCAGTCCCGAATGGAGCGGCGATTCGAGATCTCCGGCGACCATGCAAGGCGATTCCTGCGCTCCGTGCCAAGGCGCGACGGCTTTCAGGAGAATGCGTGGGTGGTCCCCTCCGCGCGCGGCGTGCGCATCAGCCAAGTGGCGAACAGGGACGGAGTAGCTGTCGGCGGACTCAGCCGGCTGCGCACACTCGAGGAACCTGCGCGGCACGCGCGCTCCCTGGTCGCGTACGCCACTCCCGACGAGCAGATCAGCGGGTGGGAGCTGATCCTTGATGAAGCGCGCTTCCACCTCGTCCTCAGCCCGGATTCCGCGCGGGGCTTCTCCGGCGAGGGGCAGGTGCTTTCCGCCCTGGCCGATGACCGATGGAAGGAGCTTCTGCCGAGGGTCCGCGCGCAGCTCCGCTGGGAACAGAAGCTGGACGCGCGCGACTTGGGACAGAGACTCTCGACCGACGAAGCCCTCATCCGGCAGGCTCTCGCCGCGTTGGGAAGTCGCGGGCTCGTCGGTTTCGATCTCGAACAGCGCGCCTACTTCCATCGCGAGCTGCCCTTCGATCTCGATCTCATCGACGATCTGCAGCCGCGTTTGAAAGAGGCGCGTGAGATCGTGAGCACCGGCGGGGTGCGGACAATCGGACCGGAGGAAGCGTACGTCCGCGGATCGGACGTCGAGCACCGCGTACGCCGGAAGGATGGGAGCTTCGTGTGCACGTGTCCGTGGTTCTCGCGGAATCAAGGGAAGCGGGGACCGTGCAAGCACATCCTCGCTGCCGAGATTGCGTTGGGGACATCGAGTGACTGAACGCACCGTCGAGGCCCTTGACCGCATCCTCTCGGACGGAAACCCCGCCGCATGTATCGACTTCTTCCGCGAGGCATCGGTCGGTGACCGGCGCAAGCTCGCCCCGCATGCTCTGGAGCGTTGGAAGGAGGACGGGCGTTTCAAGAACCCCGAAGAGCGTTCGGCCTTCATTCGCTGCGAGATGCTGAAACTGCTGGTCCTCGCGACGGCATCGCTGGGCCAGCTGAAGAAGATGAGCTTCCAACAGCCCGCGCCCAAGCGCGACTTCACATCCCATGGCGTGGCGATTCTCCGGGACCGACAGGTGGACTGGCTACCGACGTGGGTCGATACGCTGCTGGAGGAAGGCGTGGAGCACTGGTGCTTCGTCCACGCCCTCGTTCAATCCGGGCTGTGTCCTCGTCCAGAGCAGAAGCCGGATTACATCATGCAGCTGATCCGCGCCTTCGACCAGTATGGAGAGAAGGGCAAGCGCATCGGCCGCCTGCGGGATCGACTGCTCGATCATCCGGAGGTCCTTGAGGATCTCATCTGGTCCTTCTTCGAACTCGAGGAAGCAGGCAACCGCCTGAGCTGGCATGACGCCTACGCCGGGCCCAGCGGTCTCATGGTCGAGGCCAGGAGCGGGCGCGACGGTCATCCGGAACACCGCTGGGACCACACGCTCGTGGCGCTGAGCCGCGAGGGCCGGATTCCTCGCGCGCGGTTGCTTGACGCGAGTCTCGACGCCATGGGACATGACACCCTGCGTTCCTCCGGCTGGTACGCCCAGTTCCACGGCCTTCTCCAGCCGACTGTTGCGGAACGTGTGGAACGCATCGACCGCTACTTGAGGCTCGTGGATCTTCGCCAAGCTAGCGCCCTGGAAGTGGCATACGATGCGCTCGACGCCTTGCTCAAGGCGGGCAAATTGCCGGTCGATCGCGTCGCAGAGCGCGTCGGCGGACTGGTGCCGGCTCGACCCAAGAGCACCGTCAAGCGGTTCCTTAAGCTGCTGGACGCGGGTGCGGGACAGCAGCCTGCCGCGAAGCGTGCCGTCGCGCGTGCGGCGGCCGACGCTCTTCAGCACGAGTCTCCCGAGGTTCACGACGCCGCGATCGGCATGATCGAGCGCTTGGGCGACCGAGGCGACAAGGAACTGGCACGCAGGCTCTCCGAACTCCTCCCCCTTGTCGCAGCCTCGCAGCGCACAAGATTGGAGACTTGGCTGGGGCTGCGGAGCACGGGAGCCAACACCCCGGTGAGCGACGAGTTCGTTGCTCGCGCCGAACGCCTCGAGAGGGCATTTTCGGAATTGGCTGGCGTACCGGAAGCGCTCGCGGCCGTGCGTGGCGGTACGCCCGCCCCCGGTCTCCAGCGGCTCGGCGATCCGCGCATTCCCCGCCTCGATCCCGACCGACAAGTTCGGCCGATCGAATCTCTGGATGAGCTGATCGACACCTTTCTGCGGGTGCTGGAAGGAACGGTTGATCTGGAGGAAGCCGATCGGGTCCTCGATGGCGTCTCACGGTTCTGCGCTGAACATCCTCCCGACTTCGGCTCCCGCACCGCTTCGCTGCGGAAGCGCGCCTCCGATCTGCTGTCGCAGAAGGACGCCTTCGACCAGATGCCGCTCCCCTTCAGCGGGCGGGTGGCCGTCGCCGACTTCTGCGCCCTCGCTTTGATGTGGATTGACCGAGCCGACTTCAGCGTCGAGAACGGCCCCGTGTCGCTCACGGAGCTGGTACCCACCGACTGGTGGCAGCTGGACTTCAGCGGCTATCGAGCGCTCGGACGCTTTCACTCACGCCGTTTGTTCGAGATCGGCAAACGGGCGCGTGAGGGTCGTTCGACGCCGCTGCTTGCGATGCCGACACACGGCGGTTGCTGGATTGACCCGCGGGCCTGCGTCCGGCGCATGAAGCGCCATGGACCGACGTCCCACTACGACTTCGTGCAGGCGCTGTTGCGGCTTGCACCCGACGGCCGGAGCGACGCGCTGAAAGAGGCGGCGGCACTCGACGGCGAGCAAGGCGATGCGTTGCGATATGCGCTTGGCGGCGAGGTCGAGATTGGGACGACGGCGGCGTACTGGATTGCCGCCGCAAGATCACGGGCACCATATGATGACGATCCACGGGTGGAGGCGCGTCATCCAGGTTTGGGACCGAATGCGGGTCTCGCGGCGCGCTTCAGCGTGAGGGTGGAACACGGCGCACTCCGTCTGGAGCGCACTCCGCCGATGCCGTCGCGCACGGCGGATGATCTGCCCACGGTGCTGATGCTGGCAAGCCACTGCGACGGTTGGGACGCAGCCGTCTGGCCTGCCGCCGCTGATTCGTTCTTCGTCCTGCAGGCCAAGCGCCTCCCCATGGTCATGGAGAGCGTCGGAACCTTCTGGCAAGGGGACTGGCGGACACTTCTTGATCCCGACGCGCCGTTGGGTCCGGTATCGCGAGCGATGATCGCCTTGGGTATGTCTCTTCGCAATCCCGCCATCGCACGGCTGGCACAGGACGCCCTCATCGCAGCGCTCGATGACGGACGCCTCGATGGTCCGTCGCTCGCGGAGATGTTGACGACGTTTATCGCGCACGGGAAGTTGAAACCTGCCCGGTGGCTGAAGGCGCTGACGGAGTGCGCGCGCGTTTCGCCGCTCCACGCGCAGGCAGTGCGTGTGGCGGTCGACGGCGTCATTCCGGCGCTGCCTGCCGATTCGCGCGTTTTGCCGGCCGCGCTGGAGATGCTACTCGAGCTCTGCATTGAGAGCGGGCAGCCGGCGATGGCATGCCGGCCAACGCTGGAAGGACCCACGGGCTCGGGGAGGACGGCGCGCCTCGCACACCGGTTGTTGGCCGTTCAGGCCGGCCCCACCGCAGCTGAGGCGGCGAGCGAGCGGACATTGAAGAACCGGGTGGAGCGCGCGGAGCGGTGGCAGTCGAGAGCGCGCGCGAGCGCTGGCACCGTCGTGCCGGGGGGCGTCGCGGTAAGACAGACGGGAACTTCGACGTAGGGTGACGGCCGTGACGATCAACAAGTCCGGAAAGTGGTGGAAAGGCACAGCGCCCGAGGACATTCGCGACTACTTGATCGCCCTTGCGGAAGACACCTATCCAGTAGGTGAGTTCCGACTCTCGAAGTGTCCCTGCGACTCGCTGGTGTTCGACCTGGAGTACGACGCTGAGGAAGGCGGCGCGGTTCGTTCGTGCCGAACATGCAAAGCCAGAAGGTTCATCTGCGATTCGCAAGAGTATTGGGACGCAGCGAGTCCAGCTACATGGCGCTGCGTCGAATGCAGGAAGAAGTCCGAGGGTGCCAATGTCGGGGTCGGCTTCTCACTCTATGAGGATGGAACCGCCGTCCGATGGCTTCGAATCGGGATTCGATGCGCCCGGTGCGGTGTCTTGGCAAGCCCTGCCGAGTGGAAGATTGCGTATGCGCCGTCGCTTCACCTGATGGACCAAGTTTAGGCGCTGGTAGCGATGCGAATGACCGAGCGCGATTTGGTCATGCGGCTTCGCGGGATCGGGGTGCGTGTACGGAGCGTGTGGGACTTCGTGAACGGACGTCACGTTCCGTCACGTTCCGGAGCCAGCTGTCCCGGTGCTCTTGGAGTCGTTTCCGAAGATCGATGATGCCCGTACCGGCGAGGGCATCGTCAGGACGCTGACGGAACCGGGGTTCGCAAGTCGCCGCGCCTGCTCGGACTTGGCCTTGAAGGGCGCAGGTCGTAAGCGTCGTCGAGACCCGCCATGTGGCGGAACTCGCCCATGGGGCGAACTACGTCGCCATCCAGGCGCGGACGACGTCGCGCAGCGTCGAGAGCGGCAGCGCGCCGTTTCTCAGCACCACGTCGTGGAACGCGCCCACCTTGAAGCGCGGGCCCATCGCGCGCTCCGCCTCGTGGCGCAGCGCCTCGATCTCGCGCTGGCCCACCTTGTAGGCGAGCGCCTGGCCCGGCCAGATGATGTAGCGGTCCACCTCGTTGCCGGTCTCCGGCCCGCCGAGCGCCACGTTCGTCGTGAAGAACTCGACCGCCTGTTCGCGCGACCAGTCCATCGCGTGGAGGCCCGTGTCCACCACCAGCCGGCAGGCGCGCCACGCCTGGTACGTGAGCATGCCGAAGAGGTCCAGGTCGGTCGGATACACGCCCATCTCGACGGCCAGACGCTCACTGTAGAGCGCCCACCCCTCGACAAAAGCGGTGAACTGCGCGTGGCGCCGCCAGATCGGGAGCGCCGTCTCCTGCGCGATCGCGATCTGGAGGTGGTGGCCCGGCACCGCCTCATGGACGGTCAGCGCGAGCTCGTTGAAGCGCGGGCGCGTCTCCGGCTTGAAGAGGTTCGCGTAGAACGTCCCCGGCCGCGAGCGGTCCTCCGGCGGCGGATAGTAGTAGGCCGCCGGCGCGTCCTTCTCGCGGTAGTCCTCGATCGGCTTCACGACGCACTTCTGCTGCGGCAGGCGGTCGAAGAACTGCGGGAGCTTCTTCTCGATCGTCGCGAGCGCGCCCGTGAAACTCGCCAGCAGGTCCTCGCGCCGCGCGTGGAAGTTCCTCGGCTCCTTCATCTGCGCGGCGAGGAACGCCTTCTCGTTGCCCCGCGCGATCGCGCGCATCTCCGACTGGATCGCCTTCAGCTCCTCGTGGCCGATGCGGTGGAGCTCCCCGGCCTTGAAGCCGGTCGTCGTGTGCATCCGCACGCGGTACTCGTAGGCGTCGCGCCCGCCCGGGAGCGCGCCGAGGCCGACCGTGTCCCGCGACGGGTAGCCGCGGAGGAAGTCGGCGAGCCTGCGGTAGGCCGGCAGCACGTCCGCGTCGAGCGCCTTCTGGAGGTCCGCGCGGAGCGTCGCGTCCCCGGCCTTCGCGACCGCGGCCGTGAGCGGCGGCTGGGCGACGATGCCCTCGATCTGCGCGAGGACGCGCGCGACGGCGATGCGCGGCGCGACACGTCGCTCCGCGACGCCCTCCTGCAGGTTGGCCACGTACTGGTCGACGTAGCGCGGGAACGCGCGCCAGCGGGCGACGAGATCGCGCTGGCCCTTCTCGCCGTCGAGCGGGTGATAGTTGAGCAGCTCCAGCAGCAGCAGCTGCGGGCCCATCATCTGGTCGACCGCCCACTGGTAGAACTTGTGGTCCGACTCCTCGATCGACCATTCGAGCTGGAGGCGCACGATGTCCCACGACACGCGGTCGGATTCGTCGAGCGCCGCGGGATCGAGCTTTTTCAGGCGCGCGAGGAGGGCGTTCGCCTCGCGGACGTCGGAAGCGCGCGCGGCGGCGTCGATTTCCGGGAGCCTGTCGTCGAAGCGGTGGTCGCCGAGGTAGGTCGCGTAGGTGGGCGCCGAGCGCAGCGTCCATTCCCACCAGTCGGCGCCGATCTTCGCGAGGTCGGCGTTCACCGCTTGGTCTCTTTGCCGAACCCGCTCACGACGTAGGTGCCGCTGCGCTGGTCGGTGGAGAGGCGGATGAGGCCGCGGTCCTGGGCGTCCTCGAGGAGGTCGCCGAACGACCGGTACCCGTGGTAGCTCTCGCTGAACTGCGGCTGCTTGCGCTTCATCGTGTCCTTGAGCATGGACGCGTGGAGCACGTCCTTGTTCTCGCGCATGAGGGCGGTGATCGCGTCGAGCAGCTGCTGGAACGCCTCGCGCTTGAGCTGCGGGATGTCTTCGGGGATCTGCTGCGGCACGCTGCCGCTCACGCGCTCGAGGTCCTCGTAGTAGATGAACTCGTCGCAGTTGTCGATGAGCAGGTGCGAGCTCGAGTCCTTCACGCCGAGGCCGATCACATGCTTGCCGTTCTCCTTCAGCTTGGACACGAGCGGCGAGAAGTCGCTGTCGCCCGACACGATGCAGAAGGTGTCGATGTGGTCCTTCGAGTAGCACAGGTCGATCGCGTCGACGCAGAGGCGGATGTCGGCGGAATTCTTGCCGCTGGCGGAGCGCTTCGGGATCTCGATGAGCTCGATCGCGCACTCGTGCATCACCGTCTTGTACTCGGCGTAGCGGATCCAGTCCGCGTACGCCTTCTTGACGATGATCTTGCCCTTCTCGACGAGGCGGCCGAGGACTTTCAGAATGTCGAACTTCTTGCGGCCGTGGAAGCCGAGGGCGAGGTTTTCGAAGTCGACGAAGACGGCGAGGGTGTGGGAGTCGGTGCCGTTGTTTCTCATGAATCTCGGTGTGTCAGGAACGGGCGCATCGTAACCCCTTGCGGCACAAGCGTCAACGGGATTGCGGATGGCGGATCGCGGATCGCCGTCAGTTGGGCGGCGTCCTCCTTTATTACACGACATGACGCATACGCTCCTGCTGGTCGCCTGTCTCGCGCAGACGGCCGAACTCGACGGCGCGGTCACCGCCTTCGACAGAAAGGCCGGCGGATTCTGCGGGTCCGTCCTCGTGGCGGTCAACGGCAAGGTGCTCCTCGAGAAGGGATACGGGCCCGCCGACGCCGCGGCGGGAAAGCCGATCGGCGCCGACGCGCTCTGGGACTGGGCGTCGGTCTCCAAGCAGTTCACCGCCGCCGCCGCGCTCAGGCTCCAGGACCAGAAGAAGCTCAGGCTCGACGACCCGATCTCGAAGTTCTACAGGGACGCGCCCGCCGACAAGGCGAAGGTCACGATCCGCCAGCTCCTCAACCACACTTCGGGAATCCAGGCCGGCTTCCGAAATGACTGGGAGTTCGACGCGCGCGACCGCGGGTCGTTCGAGAAGATGCTCCTCAGGGTCCCGATGGAATCCAGGCCCGGCGAGAAGTGGGAGTACTCGAACTCGACGTACGCGCTCGTCGCCGCGATCGTCGAACGCGTGAGCGGCCGGTCGTTCGAGGACTTCTGCGTCGAGGAGCTCTTCAAGCCGGCCGGCATGAAGGACGCGACCTTCATCGGGCGCGACGGACTCCCGCTCGCGCGCGTGCCGAAGATCGCCCGCGGCGCCGGCTTCGACGGCCGTCGCAGGGACTTCGCGTTCGCGTACGGCAACACGTTGTCGTGGGGCTACCGCGGATGCGGCGGCGCGGTGGCGACGACGCGCGACATGCTCGCGTGGGACCGCGCGCTCCGGGGCGACAAGGTGCTGTCGAAGAGCGCGAAGGAGCAGCTCTACGCGCCCGCGCTCAAGGACTACGCGCTCGGCTGGTTCGTGTCGAAGACCGCCGGCGGCGTGCGCGTCGAGCACGGCGGCGGCGTCGAGGGCGTCGTCACGCAGTACATCCGGCTCCTCGACGAGGACATCGTCGTCGCGCTCGCCTGCTCGTACGAGCCGGACGAACATCCGCAGCGGCTGGCGGAGGAGCTCATCCGGATCGCGCGGAAGAGATAACATGGCGGCGTGGACTCGCTTCCCTCGACGCTCTGGTCGCAGGTCCTCGCGGCGGGGCAGGGCGCGGCGGGCGCGCTCGAGAACCTCGCCACGCTCTACCTCGGGCCCGTCTATGCGCACGTGCGCGCGTCGGGCCGCTCGCGCGAGGACGCCGAGGACCTGACGCAGGATTTCTTCGCGTTCCTCCTCGAGTC
>Ga0187893_10002140_pt1 | contig 44451 bp, 38 predicted proteins | sample MA1701074metaG_FD_139574 | JGI IMG/M metagenome (GOLD analysis project Ga0187893, IMG submission 139574) | White microbial mat communities from a basaltic lava cave in the Kipuka Kanohina Cave System on the Island of Hawaii, USA - MA170107-4 metaG ... | reverse complement strand
GCTAATGGTTCTGGTCCACTGGATCTTTCGCAGGGCATCTCCGAGTCGCGTTGATAATATTTTTCGCCGTGGACAACTGTTTTCCGCTGCCGCTTTCTCCCTCGGCCATGGCGGGAACGATGCCCAGAAGACTATGGGCATCATCACTGCGGTCTTAACTGCTGGCGGCATCTGGGGAATGCAATACGGACCAAATGGTTCGCTACCAGCGATCCCGCTTTCAGTAGTCCTGGCTGCGCACGCGGCGATTGCCCTGGGAACCCTCTCGGGAGGCTGGCGAATTGTTCACACCATGGGCTCGAGAATAACTAAGCTGAAGCCTGTTGGAGGTTTTTGCGCGGAGACCGGAGCCGCGATCACACTAGCTTACGTTACCGTTACGGGAACGCCCGTATCTACTACTCACACGATTACAGGCGCTATCGTTGGCGTCGGCTCAACGAAGCGCTTCTCTGCCGTAAAGTGGGGAGTTGCCGGACGCATTGTTTGGGCCTGGATTCTAACCATTCCCGCTGCGGCAACGATTGCCGCCCTTTCATTCTGGATCGTCCTGATCATCCATCGATTGGCTAACTGACGTCACCTCAGCTCATTACTCAGTCCTGGTCGTAGTTGGCGGTCAAACGACTCTCGAGGAGCCGCTACATTCGCCTGCGTGAGTTTAGAGTTGAGCGGGCGCGTGCGCTAAAGCTGCCCCTTCCACACCTGCAAATTTGTTGATTCGAACTGTTACATTGCAGCCAGATATTGGAGAAGGCCTTGCAGCCAGCTTGCTCGGGCTCGTAAGCTCATCTGACCGATGCTTACGACTTTGGCCATTTCCAACTATCGATCGCTGCGCAATCTGATCATTCCGCTGCGGCGGCTGAACTTAATAACCGGTCCAAATGGAAGTGGAAAATCGAGCGTTTACCGCGCGCTGCGGCTGCTAGCGGAAACTGCGCAGGGTGGTGTGATTCCTTCGCTGGCTCGCGAAGGAGGACTGCAATCAACACTTTGGGCGGGTCCGGAAAGACTCGGGCGTTCGGTAAAGCGAGGTGAGCATCCAGTTGAGGGCACTACTCGGAAAGACCCTATCAACCTGCGTCTGGGCTTTGCCGGAGACGATTTTGGTTATTGCATAGATCTCGGCCTGCCTTCACCCAGCTCTTCAGCATTCGCACTTGATCCGGAAATAAAGCGCGAAGTTATCTGGAATGGACCATTTTTGCGTCCAGCGGCGATGCTCGTTGACCGTCGAGGTTCAGTGGTGCGGGTCAAAACTGATGATGGCGATTGGGCGACCCTTTCGTACCAACTCTCAAGCTTCGACAGCATGATGACCCAATTTGCGGATCCCCGGAACGCCCCGGAAATGTTGGCTCTTAGAGAGCAGATTCGCTCCTGGCGATTCTATGACCACTTTCGCACGGATGCTGAGGCTCCTGCTCGCTTGCCGCAGATTGGCACGCACACACCGATACTCAGTAATGATGGCGCGGACCTGGCTGCTGCCCTACAGACGATTCGAGAGATTGGCAATCCGGAGCAGCTGGATCATGCGGTAGCGGATGCGTTTCCTGGATCAAGGATTTCCATTTTGAATATCGAGGGCAGATTTGAGCTCGCCATGAATCAGCATGGCTTACTTCGATCTCTAAAAGCTGCCGAACTCTCAGATGGAACGATTCGATATTTATTGTGGATTGCTGCGCTGCTTACGCCGAGACCGCCAGGGCTCTTGGTACTCAACGAACCGGAAACCAGTCTTCATCCTGACTTACTGCCGGCTTTAGGGAGGTTGATAGCGAACGCAGCAAAAGAATCCCAGGTTCTGGTTGTAACCCATGCACCGCAACTGATCGCGGCTCTTGAAAAGAAACGTCAATGCAACTCGGTAAGGTTAGAGAAGGAGTTTGGCGAAACGAAGATTATGGATCAGGATGAACTCAAGCTCCCTGCCTGGCACTGGCCTTCCCGTTAATGAAGGTGCGTAGTGAACGGAAGCTCCAGAGTGCTGAGCTGTTGAGAGTTTCAGATGGGGCGGTGATTTTAGAGCTGTGGGCGAGCAGTGCGCCGCTCGACTACCCTCAAGCTTGATGGTAACAACTCAAGCTGGCACATTTGCAGTCAGGAAGGGGGCAAGCGCTAAAGGTCTTGCCCCCTTCCCTACCTGCAAATTGTCAACTGGAACTCTGACTTTTGAGCCTTGTAGAACTCGACTTTGAGGCTTGAACCTATCGCAGCCATACGGGTGTCACCTTTCTGGCGGCGCAGTTGCGAGCTGTGTTATCTTTTCCCCACTCAATCAGCTGCCCGCGTAGCTCAGTGGATTAGAGCGTTCGCCTCCGGAGCGAAAGGTCGCAGGTTCAAATCCTGCCGCGGGTACCACTTTTTGCATGCTCTCTCCGCTTTCATCTCCGCATTGCGTTTACGCGACCGAATGTCGCCCAGTTTGTTGCATGCAGCCGGTCGCAGTTATTTGACCCCTCTTGATTTCAATCTTTCAGCCGAGGACATTGTTCTTCTCCCGTTCACTCGCGCCTGTGGTTCCGCCGCTGTTGGTTCATGTTTTGGCGCGCATTAAGATAAGCACGAGTTCGATCACTCTCCCCTGGTGCTGGCAGCTGCACCGACGAGCGCCTCCGGGCAAAACTTCAGTGCCGGTGCCATAATACTTGGGACAAACCGACGTGGTAACACTGGAATTACGCATGATATTTCTCATCTGACTTTGCAGCTGGTAGAAACGTTGATGTGTAGGGCCGGCCGGCATTTCTAGATCCAAAGGTAAATGCTTGTCAGCCCGTTTTCGTTGGCACCACTTGCTCCTGAGCACATCTTTTTTCCGAACATTAATACTACACCATGTGATAGGGTTTTATCAAACCAAAAACCTTCCTCTTGACGTAGAGTTTTGCCCCGGCGTATAAGGGGCCAGAATGTTTTTAACAACCTCAGAGGTTGCGGGCAGGCTTCGGGTAACTGTGGCACGTGTGCATCAGTTGATTAGGGAACATCGGTTGCCCGCAGAAAAAAAGGGGCGTGACTACCTCATTAACGAGACCGATCTGAAGCTGGTTCGTAATCGGAAGCCCGGTCGCCCTCGGAAGCGGAAGGGCAATGCGACGCAGCGTTCAAAACTCAGAAAAGGTGAATAGAAAACGGCCAAGTACGACGTCATCGGACCCTGGTCTCAAGTGAAGCTGGAAATCATCCGCGAGTATGCCAGCGCCTACTCAAGGATAATGAACCGGCAGACGTCCATTAAGAGGTACATCTACGTCGACGCTTTTGCAGGAGCCGGGCAGCATATATCAAAGCAAACCGGCGAGTTCGTCTTAGGAAGCCCTCTCAACGCGCTTCTCATCCAGCCACCATTTGCCGAATTTCATCTGATTGACCTCCGTGGAGATAAGACCGCGGAACTCCGCCGTGTCGTAGGTGAGCGCAGCGATGTGAATGTCTACAAGGGGGACGCGAACAAGATCCTAATCGAAAAGGTCTTTCCCCGCTGCCGCTACGAAGACTTTCATCGCGCACTCTGCCTGCTTGACCCATATGCTTTGACGGTGGATTGGAGTGTAATCCAAGTCGCTGGCGGGATGCGTTCAATCGAGATTTTCTACAATTTCATGATCATGGATGCAAATATGAACATTTTCTTTCGCAATCCGGATCGTGTTTCGAAAACGCAAAGCGGCCGCATGGACAAGGTATGGGGCGATCATTCCTGGCGAGACATCGCATATCCAAAGGGGCGCGGGCTGTTCGCTGACATGGAATACAAAGCGGATAATGAAACCATCGCCAAAGCGTTTAGAGAACGGCTGCAGAAGGTTGCTGGATTCACATACGTTCCAGCGCCAATGGAGATGAGGAACGAATCGGGCAGCATTGTCTACTATTTGTACTTCGCTTCCCCGAACCAAACAGGGTCACGAATTGTGAGTGACATCTTCAAGAAATATCGTCAGAAGGGAGGTCGATAAATGGGATTGAAATCGTCGATTGAATGGACCGAGTCTACCTGGAATCCATTAACCGGCTGTACAAAGATTAGCCCGGGTTGCAAGCATTGCTATGCCGAGAGAATGGCGTTACGGCTACAGGCGATGGGCCAGCCGAACTATGCGAATGGTTTCACTCTGACCCTACATGAAACAGCGCTGGAATTGCCGCTGCGTTGGAAAAAGGCACAGACGATCTTTGTTAACTCCATGAGTGACATGTTTCATCCTGACGTCCCTGACAAGTTCATTTTCAGGGTATTTGACGTAATGCGGCGCGCAAGTTGGCATCGTTTTCAAGTCTTAACGAAACGCTCAGAGCGACTGAAAGGCCTGAGTGAGCACTTAGAGTGGTCCGAAAACATTTGGATGGGTGTGAGTGTTGAAAATGAGCTATATACCAACCGAATCGACGACCTACGCGGCACTGGCGCCGCCGTTAAGTTTCTATCTCTTGAACCGCTTCTGGGCCCACTCGATCAGCTTATACTCGAAGGGATGGACTGGGTAATTGTTGGTGGCGAGTCTGGACCGGGAGCTCGACCCATGGAGCAGGATTGGGTCACCTCAATTCGAGATCAATGTGTCCGGTATCGCGTTCCGTTCTTCTTTAAGCAGTGGGGTGGAGCAGTAAAAAAGCGGCACGGCAGAACTCTGGAAGGCCGCACCTGGGACGAAATGCCCAAGGACCGTGGCGCATTCCTTCACTTAATCCACACATGCAAACCGACGTGTTGCAAGCAAAAACCACCTTTTCGATGACGGTTCCTGGTTATTAAGTCAGCTTTGTTCGACTTGAAGCCTTGAAGCGTTCTGGTTGGCCCTTCACAAGCTCCAGCTCGTAACGCCTGCGATCCAGCACTTCCAAAAAACCCATCTCGTGGCCGGCTGCGATAGTGATCTTGCCATTAACATTTGTGATTTCGACACCTGTGCTCTTGCACAGCCGCCTCAGTGCATTTCTGTCGATGTTTTTAGTCTCGGCCTGCCCGCGAATGGACGCCAAATACCGCGCAGCGCGCGGATGCTTGAGGGCGTACTCTTGGATGCTGTCGAAATCTACGAACACAATGTCTTGTTGGACTACCTCGATGTTACCAGGCACGGCATCAAGAATTGCCTGCTGAAGCCTGCCTGCAAACTCGAAGCCACTCGGCCGGAGGATGTGGAGAAAAGTCGAGTCAACGAGCAGATCGAAGTCGTTGTCGAGCTTGAACACTTTGTCTTCGATGATCTGTAGGGTGTCGTCCAGCATTCGGACGAGGCGGTTCTTTTTCTTTAGTGTGCCCTTAAACTGGGTGGCGCGTCGCAAAGCAGTCAGGTAACGCTGTTTATCATCCCTTAATCGCGCGAAGTAACAGAACACGTCGGCGGGTTCGTCCAGCGCATTAACATGGATCTCGAGGTTTGCTGCCTGGTGCAAATCTCTCAAAGTCGTGGCTAGTTCGTCTTTTAGCGGAAGGTAGAGGTACTCGGTGGCGGCATGTTTCTCCGATGGCTGGTATGGTGCGGGCTTACCGCCATCGCTCTGCATAGCGTTCCACGTCGCTTCGACCATTTCACGCAATGCAGATTGCACACCAAAATCTACTGGCAGCAGGACAAAGCTCTGCCCGGTCGCATCCTCACGGCCAACACCAAACTCCGTGACCTTGACCTTGTCGAGATTAAAGACCAGCTTCATGTGTCGTCCTCCAAGTACACCGTATCACTCAGCCGGAGTGCGACGATCACGTCACCTGGGGCAAGACTGACTCGGCGAGTGATGACCGCGTGACGTGTTTTGCCTGTAAGTGGATTACCGTTGGCCGGCGGATACACAGTGAAGACCCGGAAGCCGCGAAGAGCAAACAGCAGGTTCATGTAATGGAGGTTTAGGTGCCAGAAGAGGAATACGATAAAGCCCAATGCAGCGAGCGTCGCTCCGAAGTCACGCCAGGCGCTTATGTTCTGGGAATAGAACGGCAGTAGCATCGCGAAAAGATAGACGAGAATGTGATCTCGGTGGTCGTCCGCCGTGCCAACCGTGACGGCGCGCTTGTCGTTTTGCTTCTTAGCAGTACGGATACGCAACCAGAGAAAGAAGTTGGGCCCGATCACCATCAGTGCGCAGGCCCCCACAAAGTACTGGTCGGAAATCAGGCTGTTCCCGCGGATGGCCCATAGGATGCAGAGTGGCGATATGCTGCTCATGACCATAAACAGCCGCGCGGCCTTGAGTCCCTCATTTAGGCGCGTTGGCGTGGTCGGTGCAGTCACTTGGCCTTCCCGATAACCCTCTCTGCGTCTCTTGCCCGCAATTCTCTCAGATTGCGAGAGCGATGCTTGCAATCACTTACCTGACCGCACCTCAAGAAATCTATTTAGGGGAGAACACCAATTCTCCGTTGAAGAAAAACACTAAGTCGGCTGATATGCGACCGGGTGCAGTCGCCGAGCATGGAGCAATGCGCAGCTATTTTGGATCAAAACAAGCTTGAATGCCAGGGCATCCGTGAGGCTTTTAGTCGAGAACGTAATGTGTTGAAACCTTTGAATCGTGTAGGTGCGTGATGGAGCGTGCCCTACTCAGTGCCTATGATTCGATTTCAGATGAGCGAGGGCATAGAAGGCCCGTTAGATAGCATCATTTAGATTGACATGGCGTGACCTTGATCGAGCAGTAACTGACTCACCTTTCATCAAAACTTTATCAAAGGTAATTTTACTTTGTTCAGTCTCCCACTCATTCGGACCGCAGATCACAATCTCTTCGGACTCAGGGACTTATCGATTTGCACACCCAACATCTTGCCTCGCTTTGAAGCTCACTACCGTAGACCTCACATCTCTTGACTTCGCTGCTTGGGCCTTCTTGCCTGATCTCCCTTTTCTTTCACTTGAGCGCGCTAGGCATGTTTACTGGAACCTCTAACCCCCTGATGCTTCGGCACAGAGGGCAATCTCCTTGGCAAGTCAAGCTCATCATCGATCAGCACATCAACGCAAATACCTGCCAATCGCGCATACCTCAGCAGAACTGGCAGCGGTGGCTCGCGAACGCCACGCTCATACGCTGATATGTAGTCCTGATAAATTTCTCCGCTAAGTCCTAGCTCCACAATAACGCCGTTTTGCGAAAGGCCAAGCACGCTCCGAATTTGACGCAGCTTTCTGGCAAGGCCGCGAGGCCTTTGCCGCGAACCTCTTCCCATCAGGACTCACCTCCCGATGGGACAGGTAGAAAATTCAGCTTGCCACTAAGGGTAAATACCCTTAGTATCCTTTTAGGTGCTCTAGTCGCCGGAAGCCTTTTCTCGGGCTCCTGAGCGACGGTCGTCATCTATGTAGAGAGACCTTACGCATCGCTGTCATAGAACGAATAGCAAGAGCAAATAGCATATCAGAGCGCACAGAGCCGTCCAACGAGCGTGACGAGTGCCCTCATCATCACGGTTATATCAGTATTAATTTAGTGTGTGACGTGAAGATCCTCTTGTTTATTGCAGATGGTCTCTTCGCATTAATGGGGTTAAGTCTTTTTTCAGCGTTCTTAGCGTCAAGACACGTTGGTCTGTTGCTTGCTGGGCTTCGCGTTTCTTCGGAGCTGCAATAGCCTCGTTTTACCTTTATGTTTGGTGGCCGCTCTTAGCTGGCTTCGTCATAGTCTGGCTGCTGCGTTTAATTGGGCTTGATCCTAGCTCAGGAGCTTAGAGAGCTTCAATTGTGTTACGACGATCAGGAATCAGGTGTCCCGCGAGAGCACGGTGAGCGCTTTGGGCCACGTGCTGACGCTCAACCAGGAAGAACAGACCGGGACCGAACAGCGGACCCACCCCGCCGGGACAGCAAACTAGCCCAACTCGAATGTTATAAATGAGAATCCTCAAGCTCGCCATCGGGATCATTATTGCTTTCTTCATTCTTGGCCTCTGCGGTATTTTCTTGGTCGGGCTCGCGCACCTACCCCCACTTAGCAACGATCCAAGTAGTGGCCTCTCTTATCTCATTATGGTAGCCGCCGTGATTGGCTGTGGAGCATTCATAGCCTTTTTGGAGGAATGTTCCAAACATGTGCCCTTCCTCATCACGTTTTTGAACTGGCTAAATGAGGATTAGAATGAGAATTCTGACAGCTAACCATGTTATCAAGTCTCGCCATTCGGCGAGCTAGAGCCTGCCAGCTGTACGTGACGGCTACAGTGATTCTCCTTGCAGAGCTCGCGCGGGTCTTTCCATTTGACCAGTTACTTGGGGTACCCAAGGACGCTCCTTGCGCCGGGGGCAACCCGCATCCGGGGAGCTCGCCAACCACCCGGGCACTGGCGGAAAGCGAAACAGCGATTGCTCGAGCTGGATTATGAGCAGTGGGCGTCGGTACGGTTCTAACGATCGACGCGACACTTCAGGTGGCATCTGACAGGAGAGTGTGACAGCGCGGTGAAAAATGGCGGTTGAATCGGCCAATAATATAGCTCCGCCGGTACGTGCTTGCACCCACTGTTTTCGCCACGAGTGCTTTGACGTTCTCCTCTCAACCCTCTGAGACGGCGGACATCCCCTGTTCTTGCCTTTGGTAACAGTGGCTTGACATATTCCTCCCACCCTCTGGGAAGTTCGATAGCTCCCGCGAGTCGTCAGGCAGGCCGCGAGCAACTTAGGGGTAGCGGTATACTGCCCTGCGGCTCAGCCGCTTAAAGAGAATCGTCGCAGCCCCTTCAGCAGGAATCTCGTCATCCAGTTTTTCGACTTTGAAACCTGCATCATAGGCAAGTTGCATAACGATTTCTGGCACGTATCGTTCGACGTCCTTCGCAAAGACTTCTGGCGCTATGCTGTTTTACCTGCTGGTTCTGACCTTGGGGTTTCGATGTTCTATCACCAAGCTGCTTTCCGCTGACACTTGCAGGAGCAGATGTCATAATTGGTGGCTCTTTCCCATGGACCTTTTTGAAATGCCTAGTGTTTCCCACTCTTAACTTAGCTGTGCATCCGGGAAATGAGCAGGGAATAAGTTGAGGCATTCGCTTTTTCCGGCGTCTGGTCGTCAGTTTGATCACCGTGATCTTTTCAGGGTTCTTTTTCGGTTTCCGCTTTTCATAATCTGCTCTGGTGCGGAAATCTGGGGGGCCAAAATATGAATAGGTCATCGGTGTCTCCTGGGTTTCTAAACCCCAGTATACCCGGGGGCTTACAGTCGGCCGGTTAAGTTGTCCACAACGACAGCGACTGTTCTGGTCGGTCGAGCATCGACGATAGTTAATCCCGCCCGTCTAATGCCTGACACCGAGCGGAAGTTAGCAGTGGCTGTGACGGCCCCTCAGCCGCTGTTGGCCGTCGATAATGAACTTGTTCCCACCCTTGTTGGTGACGATGGTGGGGCCAAAAAATGTGCCCGTAATCTGCCACGGTGCTGCGCTCGTTGCCTTCCTCGTGGCTCTCCAAGAACTTGGCAGCGAGATCAATTGTATGGTCGGGCTCATCATGAGCAGATAACCCCACGGAGGAACATTGGTGGGAAATCAAATATTAGATAAGGTAACGGCGAAAACTCAGAATCAGGTCATTAACGTAATTGAGGAATTGCATGAGCAATGGAAGGATTGGTTCACACTCAGCAACCCCCAACTCGTAGAAGACTATGTCAAAGGTAAAGCGCATTTTCTCGTCGTGATCGAGGATCTCGCTAAACCCAGCAACCAGTTCGTCGCCTTCATTGAGCGGGCACTTCCGGTCGTCAGGAATAATGCTGAAGTTGAGAATCTGACTCAAGTCAACATCAGGGGGCACGTTAACTCCTTTTTCTTCAAGGATGTGTCTGGCCATCCCGCGCCTGATCCACCGAGGGGCATTGAAGCTGGCGATCTGGGAACCGACTGTTATCAGGAAGCGGTGCTTATCGATGTTGTTAAGCTGGCTCAGTTTCCATAGCAGATCGTTCCCTCCCTTGTACGGTTTGGTCGCATCGATTGCATCTATCGCCGCTTGCATCATTCCTTTTACTTTTCGTTTCCGCGAGATTTGGTATTCCTTGGGGCTATCGGTATCGATTATGGGAAAAGCGATCTGCCTACGCTCCGTCTTCGAAAGCGTGATGTTTTGCGCGGTGCATCCGATGTCAACCAAGTCGTTAACGAGGTAGTCAAGAGCGATTCTAATATTGTGGATAGCTTCTCCAGCAAACAGCGGAATAACTGTGGTCATAGGCCGGACGCTGACGAGATAATGCTTGCGCAATTGCGGGACGTGGGGAAATTGAGGATCTGGCTTGATAGCAACCTTGTACGGCTCACCATTCAAGAACTCTCGGATTTCCCTATCCAAGTCTTGGATGTGTTGGTGGGCCCGTGCAGTTCTCACTCGAATAAGATCGATGCGTTGATCGGCAGTTAATGGAGGGTCGTATTTGTATGACAAAAGTAAGACCTACCCAAAAGACCGGTTAAGGGTCATGAGATACCAATTCCGAAGCGTGGCGCCGTTTTCAAGGTATTCAAAAATGCCGCCAAGTCTCTAAAGAAATCAGGACGCAAAATCCGAAGAAGAAGGGTCTCAAAAAGCGATTCTGCATCGTTTACACCCATACGGCCCATAAGAGCTGTTACGCCATTGGTAATGCATGTAGTAGTCCCAAGTCGATCAGGCTTCGAAAGTGGCACACCAGGCTCATGGCAAGCGCGCGATCGCGAACTAAGAGACCAACCTCGATGTTTCGGTCAAAGGCGGCCTCGGTTAGGTTTGCGGAGGTCACAAACACCGACTCGTCGTCGGCAACGATGGCCTTTGCATGCAGCACGCCGGCGGGCCGCTCGACATCGAGAGCGCGGGGGTCAAAATAAACGCTCGGCCGAGTTGAGCCCGGCCAGTCTACTGCCCAGAAACGATCTGCAAAGCTCCGGACAAGATGTTCCGTAGCTGTCGTATCGCCCCGCTTGCGTTGAATATTTAGCAGAAGATTTACACGGAGATCGGATGTCGAATCCAGGCGCCGGGCCATCACGTCGAAGGCCTTTGGTCCGTCGAAGAAGACATAACTGCTGACCCAGATTGAGCGCTCAGCGCAACTGAGAAGCTCCTCATAGACGCGGCGCGTGTCACGTGCGTGAAGACCTTTTACCTCAGGACCTGACCAGACGAGATCAGGCTTTGGTTTGCGTGTAGTAGCCTCGTCAACGGTCCGGATCCAAGCTGCTGCAGCCGGCCCAAAGATCCCGATTCGCTCGAGCTCGTGCAAACCTGCGACGATGTCTGGGCCAACTTCCGGAGTGCCAAGAACAGAGCGTAGCGAGAGCGCCGTACACGGGGCAACAAGAAGCCCCGAATCAAGCGCGCTGACGAGCCGATTTCTGATATGCGGAGGCAAGTTAAGAAGTGCCTGGATCATGGCACCCCCTTTAAGAAAGCCGCATCCGGGACACCGATGACTGGCACTACAAGCGCCCGGTCGAGGTAGTCATTTCGCATTTCGCATGAGGTCTCCGCAACCAGCGTGCAGCCGTGGCATGCGGCACCGTGAAGCCAGCGGCTTTCCATGCTCTCGCCAGGTGCGTGCTGGGCGCAGATCGGATCGTTAGAACACAAAGCGCTCATTCGCAGAGCATGAGTAAGATGGTCTTCGAGGTGCCGTGCCTGCTGGACAAGCCCGCCGAGTGTCCCTTCAGCGTCAGGGCTCGCTGTGTACAGAAGAAATCCGAACCGCCCAGCTTCGTTATCAACATAGATCCGTTCACGGATCGAGCTGGCCGGATAGCCGCAGCGCATAGCAAGCGATTGGATCAAAAGGTGCGAAAGTGTGTGCAATAACAGGTACGGGCCACCAGGAAACGGACGCTGGGACTTGCGGTCCTTCGCCCAACGCTGATGACCAGTTGCGAGGTGATCGAGGCGCTGCCTTACCGGAAGCCGTTCCAGCCAGCCTTTTATCGCCTCCGCACTAAGCTGAATGAACACTCCTTCCCCCCGGTTCTCAACTGCGGGAAACCACTGGGGTTCTAAAGCGATCTGAGCGCGCTTCACGTCCGTATCGTACTCCCCGTCTATGTCTGGCGTGATGGCTTCAAAGCGTGTGAATCCGACCAGGGTCAAAACCTCCCGTAGCCGATGAAGCTGAATGACGGCTTCGATGTCATCGTATTGCGCCGAGCGGTGCCACGCTCGTTCGGGTAACCGGCGTGCATGGAAGTTCGGATCAACGGGAACGTCGTCGCCAAATCCCTCGGCCACCGCAAGCAGTGCGTCGAGCTCCACCTGCTTAACCGGACGTTCGCTCGCGCCGCCGCTTTTAACCTCGCGAATGGCCGTGAGTACCTCCTCATCGGCGAATGGTGCGAGTTTCTCTGCAATTTTTGGCTTCTTCTTCAGGAATGCGAGGTCGCTTGCACTCTCAACAATCTGCAAGTCGTCCCAAAGTTCGATTACGATTGTCTCCACCGCCGACCCTCGCTCTGGTAGCGAAAGCACGCTCACGACCTGGGGAAAGTAAGCATTGGAGGCGGTGCGGATGAGAAGTCTACTTGGAAGGTTGCAATCCTCGTTAGAGTTTCGGCCTAGCCATGGCCGCGCACCGCTGCAGGTATCCAGCGGATTTAGTTCCAGGAGTGTTGCCTCGTATAGGCTGCGTGGCGTTTTCCCGCATTCGCACCGGACAACGAGATCGGCCAAGTCCCCGCTGGTGCCGCGCTCATCTAGCCAGAGTTGCCTCCGACAGTTATCCCCTGGTCCGTGCACGAATTTCTGCCAGTTGAGATCGTCCACATGTCCCTTAGGGCAGGCACGCACGAAGCGAGTTGCCACGACCTGCCGGCCATCGAAGCGGCCTTTGTCGGCGAGCGCCTTACGATGGACTAGCCGGCGGGATCGCTCTCGGTCCTCACTGGTGGGAACCTCTTGCACGACAAGCCATTCCGGAAAGCGCCACGCGCCAATGCCCCTAACCGGCTCGCGCGGATCGTTCGAATCCGCCGGGGGCGCGTAAAGCCGCGGTGCTACAACATTGGTCATGGTCTGGAGCTTGCGAGCAAGTCTTGGCTCGCTGACTTCATCCAAGTCGCTGGTCTTTGGCCACGTGTCGAGTCCACCGACGATGGCTGAATGCTTGGGCAGGTCGATGAGGGCACCAGGGCCATAGGTCGTTATTACCTGGCTCCGACGGATTTGCCCATGGGCTCTACGGCTCATGTGGGGTCCTCCACCTGGATGCCGGTCAGGTCCTTTAGAAACAGATTTACCTCGGGCTCCACATCGCGCAGCGATCGGTTGGCACGGAATTTCCGATGGTGTTCAGACTCAAAATCTTTGTCGAGCATCTCTCGCAGTAGCGGTCGGGGCTGGTTCAGCTCATACTTTTGATACTGCATCGAGACGCCCGCGGCATGGTAGTCCTCATAAATCTTGCGCCAGGAGTCGAGTAAGTCGACAACCCGATTCTGAACACTACGGAGTCTCTCAGCCCGCTCTTCCTCGTCCCCAAGCGGCTGCTGGCGAACTCGCTCGAGGAAGTCATCGAGCAGTCGGCGTTCGAGGGCCGCCCGAATATCCGCGATGTGCTCGAGCCCTTGCGGTGGTGTCAACTCAGACTGTGAGTGACGCGCCAGTCCCACAAGAGCACCAGCGAAGCCTCGGTCTAGAGCACGTGCCGAAAACGGAGTGACGCTGCCCACTTCAACTGAACGATAGAAGGTGTCGTGGTAGTGACGGAAGCGTTCGTAATGGGAGCGATCCCGTGGCTTGTGGAGGTTGAGGAGGGTAACAACGAGTCCCGGTCGATCATCGGTTCGTCCCACCCGGCTGGTTGCCTGAATGTACTCAGCGTGCGTCTTGGGTTGACCGAGCACAACCATCAGACCGAGTCGTGGAATGTCGAGACCTACAGAGATCATATTCGTTGCTATGGCGCAATCCACTCGCTGGGGTTCGTGAAATTCACATTCGAGACGACGCCGCGCTTCTGCCACTTTATCCGTGGAGACGCGCGAGGTTAGCTCCACCACCTCTGAGAACGTTTTTCGATCTCGGAAGAGCCCCGTCTCTTCACCGATGCGCTTCCGCGTCCCATACCCCTTGATCGTATTCTGGACTTCCTCTTCAAGAATCCGGCGGGCGCCTCCCAGCTCGCGCAGGCTATTGAAGTACCCGAGTACCGTCATGTAAGGGTCGGCCGGGTTCCGCTTGTTTTTATGCCCTCCAGCTTCGCGATAAGCGCGCTCGGCGGCACCCATGATGGCGAGCAATGCTTTGCGCATCACTACCTTGGGGTTCCTCCCTTGGGCGGCGATACCCAAGTAAAGCCGGGCCGGCACTTCCGACGCCGGCACGGTTTGAGCGAAGAAGGAGTCCCTGCGATCGGGTCCTGGAGGCGGGAACACTTGCGTCAAAGGCCTCGCAAACAATGCTTGTATTTGATCTTGGGCGCGGCGCACCGTTGCAGTAGAGGCTACGATTTTGGGTTTTACACAGCGGCCGTCAATCTTTTGTGTGCAGAGTGCCTCGATAGCCGCCTCGTAGAGACCAGTCATTGTGCCAAGTGGGCCTGCTATCAGATGCAACTCGTCTTGGATCACGAGGTCGGGAGGGGGGAGCGGCGCTTGGAGGCGACTACCCTTGCCTGGCTCGGCGGCACCGTAGAAGCCCTTAGCATCATGCCGGTCAGCTCCGCCCAAGAGCGCTCCGGTCTGGCCGACCCATGGGAGTGAAGCCCATTTGTCGACGGTCGCAATCAGAAAGGCCGGGAGACGCCGGTAGATCGGCTCGTCCACCGCCACTATGGGTAGAGCTCGCTCGCGCGTAAAGTCGCACTCGAAGTTCGTGCACACAATGCGAAGCTCGCTGGGCTGGTCGTCATTGGGCAACAGCGCGAACGAGTCAGGCCCGAAGCGAGTCCCGCACCAAGGACAGTTTTCGAGTGGTACAGGCGAGGGTTTGCCCTTTGGATCGGCCTTGAACTGCCGAACCTTGGTACGTGCTGAATCCGATCGCCCGTCTCCCTTGTGCCCGAGGATGTTTGGCGTCGCGGCCTTTCCCACCCAGAGACCGATCTCGAAGGGCCATTCACCATAGCGCTCAGAATCCCTCTCGCGTTCGAGCTCCAAGGCGCATACGAGCCCAGCTGCGCGCTGCAGCTGATCGAGTGTAAGGAGCCGAAGCGTGTATCGCATTATCACGCTTACCCCGGCGCCAGTGAGTCTCTTTTCGCCGGGATGGCGCAACCGCCTTAGCACCATGGTGAAGGCCGCCAGCCCGAGGTAAGCCTCGGTCTTTCCACCACCAGTTGGGAAGAAGAGTAAATCTACCATCTCCCGCTGCGGATCGCGCGGTTCGGCAAGGCCTGGAAGGTTTAGCAAGATGAATGCGAGCTGGAACGCCCGCCACCGTGGCGTTTCGATCGCAAGCCTCTTTCGGAGCGCTCGGGCGACAGCCCGATTGGCGACGCGGAAGGCATCCAGCGCATCTGCGTCCTCGGCCAGGAGCCAGATGCCGAGTTCAATTCGGTCAGCGGCAACGCCTGCTAGGCGGACCAGTTCCTCCGAAGTTTCACGGCGCGTCCCTGTGAGAGCGCTAATATCCGCACGTCTATCCTCGATCCAACGGCGGTAGCTAGTGACGAGCGAATGCAGAGCTGCAGAGGCGGAGCAGCCGTCGGGGAGAGCTCCTAGCGCCTCCATCGACAGTTCTACGTCAGGCACGTCTACAGTAGAGGTTTTCTCTACCTCAGTGGTTGGGATCCATGTGGTGCGGAGCAGATGGCATGCTCGGTCCGCAATTTCCCACTCGGCCGAGACGCCATGTCCCGTCGCGTACTCGGGTGCGTCGGCGTAATGCAGATCTGCTACCTGCTCGTCCCACTCCGCGGCCCGAGCCCCTCGTAAATTCGGACGGGGTGTGAAGGACCGCTCGCTTTGGACTTCGATCTCGGACTGGAAAACGTAGGCGAGGTCAGGGTCTTCTTTGACTGAGGGCCGGTGGTTTACAAGGAAAACGGAAACTGAGCGCGTGCCGTGCGGGATATGCTCCTTGAGATGCTCCGCATGAATTCCACGCTCGACGACGTGAAGTTGGACGCCAGCAGAGCCAGCCACGTCATGCACCACCACGTCCTCAGCCCCAGTTATGGCTACACGAACGACCTCCTCGCGCGGCTGCCGCTGCCAAATCGGAACCAACTTACCGTCCGATCCCTCGACTTCCGCCTTCGTGTAATCACCCCAGCGCACAGTTACGATCAGCTCTGTCGTCGCCTGCGGCACGAGAAAGCTCAAACCCATGGACGAAGGAAAGAAGCCCTTCTTGGCCGCCTTCCGCTCTTCGTTCGACTCCTCTGCTAGACCCGCTGACTCCGAAATCTCGTTGAAGTCATCGTCTTCGTCAGCGTCGGTGCTTTTTTCTGGGGGTGTGCCCGAAGGGATAAGGAACCCGGTGAGGTACCAATTTGAGGGCCGGATTCGACCAGGCAGTCGCTCCTCGGCTAGAGCGTGCTGATTTGACGGCCCTACGAGATCGAGTCTGAGGGCTTCCACCAAGCGCTCGCGCACCTCTAAAGAGGTAACAGCTGCAACAGCGGCGGCTCTTCTGTTGCTTGGTTTCTCGACGTCCACGTTATCGTGCTCCCGTTTCAAATGGCTTACAAAGAGAGCTCCTTGACCAGTCGCTCCGGATTCCAGATCTGATCTGCAAGTTGTTGGTACAGCAGCTGTCGCGCGTCGAGATCGGCTTTCTTGAACTGCCCGTGCGCCTTAAACGGGAGACAGCTCTCACGAATGAAGCGCTGGAAACCGGGATTACGTTCGTAGGCCAGTTCGTGGAGACTCTGGGCAAGCAGATTCTCTTTTACATAATGCTTGAGCTTCTGATCATAAGGCAGATCTCCATAGCTCGCATTGAAGCTCTTGGGTAAGAGAAGAAGGCCTCCGATGCGATTACGATATTCCTGAAAGTCGCTCGGATGCGTGAATTCGTCTGAGTGACGCTCTGGATGACTAGCCCAAATATGCTCGATCTCGTAACCCCTACGCCCGCGTTGAGCGTACTCGACGTATCGTGAGGATTGACCTGAATGAGTCTCCACATAATCAGTCATGCGGGCCAGGAGTCGGTGGATTTGTGGGCCGTTCATTCCATGCAGACTGAACCGGCCGTTGCTTGCAAAGGTTTCGGTCTCCGCCGCGAGTCGCTTGTGGAGTATCTCTGCTAGTTCCAACGGCGACTTGCCACGAATCTCACGCATTACGAGGAACATGGCATACTGCATCGTCGAGTAATCGATGGCACGCGAGTTCCAGATTCGCCGATTGATTAGGATGTCGAGATACGCCCCAACCACGCTGAGTTTACGCAGCGCCAGCGCCTCGTCGTCTTCCACGACCAACGGTGCAAGCAGGACCGGGTACTGAAGCGTGAAGTTATGCTGTGCATTAAAGAGGACGGACTCAAGGCCGGGGGTCAAGGTTTCAGCTGCGCCGCGGAGTCGCTCGTACCAGCGTCCGTAGAACGAAAAATCACGCTCATCAATAAAGCGCGCGAAATCCACGGTCATTCCAAGGCCGAGGTGGTTCTCGTTATTGCGCACCCAGCGGTGAAACTCAGTGCCAATAAGATCGAAGTCCTGGGGACTTGCGCCACGTTTGCGCTCGCGGATGCTCTCAGCGTACCGGCTTCGCAGCCAAGCCTTGATCCCGTCAGCATCCTCGTCCTTGCCGAGCTCGGTAAGGGCCTGAATAATCTCCTTCCAGACGCGACTTGCGCGAGTGCGCTGCGCGGCGTCCAGGATGTTCGTAAGAAGGTACCCTTAAGCATGTCCGCTGGAGTAAGCGAGAGTCCGCGGTCGTTCATCGTCTCGAAGATCGTGTAAGCGTCTTCGTCGGAATAGGCGGTGATCTCGACGAGCTGAACGTTCTCCACCAGCCAGTCCACGAAGTAAGGCAACGCGGGTCCCTGAAGCTCTTCGGGGAACAGCTCCTCGATGTCACTATAACGGGCGAGGATATTTGCGACTGACTCCTGCGCTTCAGCAGTCGCGTCAGAGAATTCCTTACCTTTATAGAGCGCCTCCATGCAGGCAGTGCGTTCTGCAATGTCCAGGTTGAACGATCTCTCGCCGTACTTCTGCGAGAAGATGAGGTCCGCGATCTGACCTTTCTGCTCGACATCCTCGAGCTGATGCTGGAGAAAAATCAGCAACAGTGTGAGCGTCGTAAGCCTTTGCTGGCCATCGATAATGAACTTGTTCCCATCTTTATCGCTTATGATGGTAGAACCCAAAAAATAGTGGGCGTAATTTGCCACGGCGCTTCTCTCGTTTCCCTCCTCGTGGCTCTCCAAGAACTTTGCAGCGAGATCGTCAAGAAGTTCCCTGACCTGCTTCTGTTGCCACTTGTATTCGCGTTGGTAGTAATCAATAGAATACTTGCGGCCGGCTAACAGCTCGCGGACCGTGCGTCCTCTTGCGTCAATTTGGCGGGAAGGGGAGACAGCGGGACTCATAAGAACAGACCCTCCTTATTATCTGTCTCAAGGACACGCCTTCCAGCTGGCTTCCGATAAGTTTTCTTCATAGAGGTGACACCACTGCGAGCTTCCTCCTTCGCGCGCTCGGTGTTGAGCTCGAGGAGCCGGGCCAGAACTTCGTCGCGGACCTCATCGGGCCAGCGGTAGCGGTACGGCTTCTTCCGGTCGCCCCGCTCCTCCTCGTCGATCTCGTAATCGAGGAGGAACTCGCAGATCGGGGCGAGGTCGCGCCAGCCGTAGGCGTCGAGGACGGCCCGGTCCATCGCGGCGTGCAGCTCGCGGAGCCTCAGGATGTCCGGGTCGCGCTCGTGGGGATCGTGGAAGCGGTTGTAGGTCTTGGTCAACCCTTCGTTGTTTCGGATCATGAGCGCGCCGCGGAAGTCGTAGTAGGCCTTGCCTGCTGCCTCGAGTACAGGGTGGGTCTCCCAGTTCTCGGGGAACGGGAAGGTCTCGAAGCAGTCGGAGGGGGTGTAGCGGAGGTCATCCTTCATCGACGAGCCGAAGAAGCGCGCCCAGATCTCGTGGGGGCGGGCCTGGAGCGCGCAGAAGTTGGCGTGGGTGGGAAGAGAGAAAACGTTATGCGGCCCAGCATAGACCATCCCCTTTGGGAGGAACGCGAACTGAACGTGCTGGCAGGTAAAACCGTGAAACAGCACCCGCTCCAGCCCCGCGATGGCGGCGTGGAGGTCGGCCCGCTTCTCAGCGTATTGCCACCAATTCCGCCGATATGCCTCACGGTTGTCGGTCAAGCGCTTCGGCTTCACTTTCGCCTCGACGATCGCCATCAGCTCCGGCCAGCGCCTCCGGCACTCCTCCTCGCTGCGCTCGCCGAAGTTGATTACATAGCGGTGGTGCGCATGTGTGGGGCTTGTGTTCACCTCCTCGCCTCCGATGTAGGGGAAGATCACCTCGTCGCACGCCGGATGCTCCGCAAGGATCCGCTCCATCTCCGCGATCGGCGTGGCCACGCCCTTTGTGTCCGTCTCGTCGAAGGTGAATCCCATGCCCAGCACGATGCTCCCCTGGAAGCTCTTTCCGGCATTGGCGGCGAGGCGTACTGGATCGTCGTGACCGCCGCGGTGGAAGAGGAAGGCGGTGATCGTATGGACCTCGCGGTTGTCGAGGTGTCTCGCCTCTTCGCAGGGACCTTTCATCACTTGCACGACGCTCACAACGACCGCGGCCATTCCCGGCCACTTGACGCGCCGCCGCACCGCGAAGATCTCGCCGCCGTGCGTGCAGATCCAGCGCAAGCCACTCCCTCGTGTGTCGCCCTGGGCGATCGTGTTCGTCGCAATGAGGCCGAACGCGCCGCTCGGGCGGAGTAGATGGAAGGCGCGCCGGAAGAAGTGGGCGACGAGGTCGGCGTTGCCATGGCTCTCCGCGTGAAGCTCCTTCAGCCAGTCGGGATAACCAGTCACGTTCCCGCCAACGACGGAGTTCTTTCCCGCAAACGGCGGATTCCCCACAAACGCATCGAACCCGGGATTCTCGCGCTCGAACACCTCTGGGAACTCGATTTCCCAATGGAACGGCGCGAGCGGCGGATCTTCGTAGCGGCGCTCTTCGAGCCAGCCGCGATACTGCTCGGCCTCGCCGCCAACGACAGCGCTCACGAACTCGATTCGTCTGGCTTCGCGCTTGCTCGGCTTGTCTCCTTCGAAGTAAGCCGCGACAACAAGATCACCGAAGAGTCGAATCTGACCCAGCTCGAACTGAGCTTCGTCCCACAGCTCGCGCAGCTCCCGATCGGAGACACTCTCGTCTGCCTCGCGAATCTGGCTGCGGAGCTTGCTGACCTTCTTCAGGTGTTCGCGCATCCGGTTGCGGAATGGGCTCTCCCAGGTCTTCTGAGTATCCCAGTGGAACACCTCGATCTGCAGTCGCGAGAGACCAACCAGCGAGTCGCCGTGACGTAGCGCGTGGTCCACGAAAGTGAGCGCGTGATCCCTCGCGAGCGTCACAAGCCAGAGCGACATCTTGGCGAGGTCCACGGCCACGGGATTGCGGTCCACGCCGTAGAGGCAGCGCTGCGCAACGAGCCGACGTGCTAACACCACCTCGTCCTGGTCGGGCGGGATCGCCGGCCGCGCGTCGTGCGCGCGCCACGACTCGACGAGTGCGTCGCCGAGGTAGCGGCAGGCTTCGACCAGGAACGCGCCCGAGCCCATCGCGGGATCGCAGACCTTGAGTTCAAGGATCGCCTCGGGACGCGGCGGACTGCCGTCCTTCCCCCGCAGTCGGGCGAGGATCGGATCGAGCGTCGTCCGCACGATCGGCTCGGTCAGTTCACGAGGTGTGTAGTGCGAGCCAGAGCGGCGGCGCTCCTCGCTCGGCTGGAGCACCATCGCCCCCCTCGGCACGAGGTCCGGCGTCGCGGCCTGGTCGATCACAGGCAGGAGCGCCGCATGCAGGTCCTCCAGCGTCGCCGCCGCTGCCACGGCCTTCTTCACCCTGTCCGTGAGCTTGCGATCGGTTCGGTCCTGGAGCCACTTGTCGCGTTTTGCACCGGACTCCGCAAGCAGCGCGTCGAGGTCCACGGCAGTCGGTGCGCCTTGTCTCTTCTGCGACCTGATCGCCGCGGACCGCCCGGTGACGGTCTCGAGCCGGAACCCCATCATCGTCTCATACACCGAGCCGATCTGCTCCACGTCGAGCGCGCGGTACGAGATGCGCTCGCTGTCGAGGACGAGAAGCTTCTCGAGCGCACGGTAGATGGTGCCATCGGAGACAAGGGGTGGTTCGATCCTGTCGTGGATCTGCCGCGCTTCGCCCGACCTTCTACCCTCTAGGAACTTGAAACGATCGGGATCGAATAGGACGCCGTGTCGCTTCGGAAGGTGCATGGCGCCCGACTCGGCGCCGTCATTAATCAAACGAAAGAGGACGAGGAGTTGCGCCCATGCGCCGTAGCGTTGGTCCATTGTGTCCGGGAATAGCGCTGCGTCTTCGCGCAGTCGCTCATGGAGGCCTTCGAGCGAGTAGTAGCGAAGGAACGTTTCATCCTCGGGAAGCATATCCCGCTCCTCGGCGTAGAGCAGGAACACCAGCCGCAGGATAACAGTGAGCAGCGCGCGATAGACCTCGTCTGGTTGTTCGGCGAGCGGCTCCCGCAGCAGCTCACCTTTTGAGGCATCGTGCGCTGCTTGGAATCCACGCAGGAACTCGTAGAGCGCATGCAGGACCTGTTGAGCCAGGCGCTCGCTCACCTCATTCTGGAACTTTCGACTGTCCTCGAGTAGTGCGGAGAGGCGCTGCGGTCGCGGCAGGCTGAGGAGGCGCGGCTGCCCCAGGAGCAGGCGCAGTGCAGTCGAGATTGGCCGACCCGCAGTTTGGACCATGTCCGCAACTCGGAAGTCGAGCCAGCCGGAGCTTTCGCCACGCGGCGCTGAGAGGAGACGCAGCGCGCGACCATTGAAGAGCAGGCCCGCAGACACGCCAGTCTGGCGCAGAAGCCGCTCAATACGTCCGTGGGCTGAAGCCTCAAGTCCGCCACCTTCGCGTGCTACGCGGTCGAAGTCCTCGTTGGGCTCGAGAACTCGCACGAGGAGCTGCCAGTTGGATGCACCGTCGTCCTTGGAATCGAGCTCTCGCACGGCGTAGTCGGGGCGCAGCATTTCTCCGTACTCGGGGAGCACTACTTCCAGTTCAGGCGGGATTGGATTCTCTGCAGCGCCAGCGTAGCCTTTGGACGAGAAGCTCCACCCAAGAACCGACTCCGCGAATATGCGGAAGTTCGGAATGTGCGGAACAGGACCTTCCCCGGGATCGAACGTTCGCTGCTCCACACAGGTTTTTACCAGCCTGTGCCCATCGACATCACGGCGATCAAGGATCGCCCCCGCTCGCACCAGAGCCGGCGCCGACACGACGAGACCAGTCGGTCGCACAAAACCGATCCACTCGTGGTGCGCGGAAATCTCGGGGTCGAGCTTAGCCATAGGATTAGTTCGTCTCCGGCCAGAGATAGACGAGTCCAACGGGCTCGATGCGTCTAGCACGGACTTCGTAGAACTCCGCGATGCGTTGGGGCTCGGTCTCGAGGTCACGATCGAAGTGCTCAAGCCGCACACGCCAAGATCGCATGTTGCTTTCGAGCTGCCGTTTGTCGTCATCAGGAAAATCAAACGTAAGCTGTTCGAAGTCAGCTTCGCGCTTTGTGAGCTGATCGCGAATACGTTCGCGTTGTCGTTCAAGGATCCCCCGCAAATCCTTCTGCTCCCGCTCACCTCGCTTGCGGAGCTTGTCAATGGCCAGTTCCGCCATTTCGTCGCCGCGCGGCCCGAGCTGGGGCAGAAGCTCTTCAATGTCGCGGACAGCCGAGTCCAGGAGCTTTCGCTGAATCGCTACGCTTGGCATGGGACGCTGCACGTCACGGAGAGACTTTTCAAGTAGATCAAGGGTTTTCGCTTCTGCCTCCCGCGTGTAACTCGAAAGCGGCCCCCTGCGCTGCGAGGGCTCAATCCAACGAGCGGTCACTGGAATTAGCTCCTCGTGAAGCCGCTCAGCACCTCGGCCGTAGAGGGAAAGACGGCCGATCAAAACAACACGGGGGATTGAGTCCGATGCCTGCGCAAGGCAAGCGCGCGAAAGGTCGTGATGGATGAACCCCTGGGAGCGAAAGCGTGCAAGCAACCGCTGGGCGACCCGCTGTTCCAGATGCAAATGAACAGTGTCATCAGTAAGCACACCGGCATCCTCAAAGACGACGGGACGGATGGGTGCCTCCCGACGCCAGTCCGCGATCTTCTGTTTTTGCTTTCGAGGTGACCGAAGCGTGTCCAGTGTGGTGGCCCAGGTTGGATCAGAGTTCAGACGACGGTCGAGCGAGGGAAAGGCCCAGACTCGCCGGCCATCTTCATCTTTCGACTCGGCGAGTGGCTCGGCGCCAAGCAGCTCGAGTGAGCAGGAGAGCGCGTCGCGGAATGGTGCCGGCTCAAATCCGGCCCACTCTCGAGAGTTCTCGAGCAAATCCTGGCAGCGCATGATTTGGGCGTTCAGTTCTTCCTGCCGCTCTTCCGCAGCCCCCAGCTCTTCCTCAGTGATGCGTTTCCTTTCTGCGTCTATATCGGCCCGTTCGATTTCTTTCGCAAGTTGGTCGGCATCACGGTGTCGTATGCCTTGCTTGAGCCGACGTTCAATGTCGTCGTCAATTACCTTTGACAGGCTGCCCAATTCCTTCTTGATGGTCTCGGTCTTCCTCACTAGCACCTCAAGCACACGGTCCTCGACGCGCTGAGGCAGAGCGAAGTAGTGGCAGCGAACCTCTGAGGCCGGCTGGAGTTTGCGATCAATCCGACCATTCCGCTGCTCGATGCGTCCAGGATTCCAGGGCAAATCGAAGTGGAAGATGTCTGCGCAGTGAGCCTGGAAGTTCAGGCCCTCGCGAGCGGCGTCAGTGGCAAGCAAAATGCGAAGCGGATCCTTGGTTGGATCAGTATTAAAGCGACGCTGGATTTCCTTGCGTCGAGCCCCACTCGTAAGGCCGTCAATCACCGCGATGCGCTCATCAGCGCGATCGGTCGCCGCGATTGCCTCTTCGAGAATCGTCTTCAAAAAGCGCTTTGTGCCCTCACGGTTCTCGGTGAAGATCAAGACCCGGCGATCATTCCATTTTGGAGGTGGGCTCTTCACATTGTCGCCAAAACGAGGTAGCTCCGAGCAGAGGTTTTCGCGAATCCAGTCGATCAGCCGGCTAATTTTGGCATCGGGTAGGTACCTGGTCTTTTCCGCGATTTCCTGCATTCGATCGAGGAGGGCTTGCTCGCTCTTCCATAACACCTCAGCAGCCTCGTCTCGTGCCGATTCAGCCTCAGTACTTGCCGTGATAGCTTCAATCTGTGCCGCTTCCTCAGCCTCGAGTTCCTCCGGCGTCCACTCGCTGCGTTCATCATCGGCGTCGGGTGAGATAGTGAAAAGCTCGGCATCTTTATTAGCGCTCTTGGTGAGATCACTCGCGGTCGCGCGATTCCACTGTCGATCGACGGTTGCCCGATGAACCTTGAGGCTGCGCGCGAAGGCCTCAATGGACGACAGGAGACGTTGCTGCAAGCCAACGACAAGCAGCCCGGCCGCCGCCTGGGTACGACGGGTGGTACCGGCGAAGCGTTCTTCACGAACTGTCCGATACTCGTCAAGCAGACGCGACAACACCAGTTCGGGAGCATCAGCGGAAAGCCCGTCGATCACTTCGCGCACTACATCGCGTTTTGGGAATCCGCCTTGAACCTCGCGTATGTCCTCCTTGAGCCGGCGCACCATAACATCTTCGAGCGCCTTCTTACCGCGCACTTTCACGCCGCGAGTGAAACGGTAAGGATCAAGCAGCTCCAAAAGCGTTGAGAAGCTATTCGAGTGACCGTTGTGTGGAGTTGCAGAAAGGAACAACCGGTGCTCAAAGCGTCCGGCCAGATCCCGCACAGCCCGCGTGAATTTGGTCTCGATGCCGTAATGCCCGCCGCTCGAAGGTGCGCCGTGATGCGCTTCATCTAGGATGAGCAGGCTGCCGGGCAGTATGGACCCCAGCCATTCCCGCATAGGATCTGCGTAGGTTGAATCGATCAATAAGTTGTGTGAAACGAGGAAGCGGCTATGCGTGCGCCATGGATTTACGCCGAACCCTCGTTCGCGGCGCATCCTCGTCAGGTAGGCACGATCGAGTATTTCGAACACAAGGCCGAATCGTTCCTCGAGCTCGGCTTTCCACTGCTCAAGAACTGAGGGTGGTGCGGAGACGACAATGGTCTTCGCCTTCTTGCGCAGGAGTAGCTCACGCGCGATGAGAGCTGCTTCGATAGTCTTTCCCAGGCCCGTATCGTCTGCAATGAAGAGATTGACGCGAGGAAGACGAAGCGCCTTGCGAAGAGGCTCCATTTGGTAAGCGTCTATCTTGATGCCAGCCCGGAATGGTGCTTGAAACAGATTTGGATCTGTAGCGGTGACGCAATTCCAGCGCAGGGTATGAATATACGCGGCGAACTGGCGCGGAGCGTCAAATCCTTTAGACGCGAGATCCCCCCAGCTCTCTTCCTCAAGAATTCGTCGGTCAAGTTCGTAGTCCCAGAAAACTTCCAAGGATTGGCCCTGGGCATCGTCATCAGCGCACGCGAGTCTCACTCTGGAAGACTGACCAGGGGTCGGGGAGTGCACTACCTCTTCTACTAGCCACCTCCGCGAGCGCACTTGAACCAATTCTCCGACCTCGGGAATGCGTTCGGGTAATGAAACTGAGGAAACAGGCGTGCTCACAAAATGTGCCTTGCGTGGTAGACGCTATTTCTCAACCCATCGACCGCCAAAGATGCAAATAGCCTTACTCTTTACTCGATCTCATCGAGCGGTTGTTTAATCAGGTCAATCCGGACGGACAGACCAACAGAAAGTCAATTAGCTCAAAGGTGATCGCCAGTGGTTACGACCATCGGGAGTGAGATAAGCAAATCACTTGCGGGCCTCTAATTCTATGAACCATTCTTTCGCAATTTCTCAATAGCGGCTTCAAGCAACCAATTGTTTCGTGAGATTGGTACGTCTCTTTGATCTGACTCTTGATCGATTTTCTTTATGACGGCTTCAGGTAAGCGAACTGCCAAGGCAATTCGTGTTGAAACAGCGCTTCTCCGTCGAGATCCATTTTTTGGCTTGCGTTTCATTCTGACATCATAATCAGATCAGGATGAAGGCTGCAAATGCCCTCTGCCTCCGCGCGATCTCGCCAGTGGCTAAAACAAAAGCAAATTGACCCGTGCTCTTCTTTGTATGCAAAAAACTCGCCCTAGGCTGGAGTGCGAGTCGACAGCGAGTCTGCAGCTGCCCGAAGGTTGGGACAAGTGGCCACAGGCGCTGAAACTTGCTGTACCTGGCAATCACGATTCCTCCAATACCTTCGACACATTGCTCAGTTGGCACCATAGGACTCCATGGGTATCGCGGCTACATGATCTTGTTTTCATTGGTATCGATAGTTCACAAGGTTTCAAGGAGTTTTCTTCTCAATTATCACGATTGCCTCGTTCGGAATTGAATGGCGGCTCGGCTGTAGTACTTCTGTCTCACCAATGGCCCGGTACGTGGAACGACAAATCAATCGGTGATTCGCTGAATGAGCTAAGAAACGGCAGAAAGCTGTTGGTACTTCACGGACATGAACATCCGCCTTCGTTCAATGGCTCCCTATGGGAGAGCTCCGGCAAAATCGGCTCACTTACGTGTTATCGCTCCAAAATAACTTGTTGTTCAAGACCTAAAAGGGGACGTGCGCATCTTATTGAGTGGAAAGGTGGCGCTTTTGTCCATTATGTCGTAAGGGGCAATGACCCCAGGCATGAACCTCCCGGATTTGAAATTGAATAACAGGGTAAGATGGACTGATGAGGCGAGGAAAGTAAACTCAAATTGTGGAGTTACTTTTACTTGAGCCAGTGCATTGGAACTTTATACGACTCATGCCCCTTCCTCGACGTCAGGCAAAACCTCGCAAACACTTAACGAGTGGCTCAAAATCGTTTTGCTTAGAGACCAACATGAGCAATCGCGTCCTAGAACGTGGAAGATTTGTAACCGGTGGCGTGCTTGAGCCCAGAATCACACAGGGGGTCAGCCTCGTCATTTGCCGCAACCTTTTCAGTGAACCGATGGGACTCGTCGACCCTTAATTCTTGGTCATTTGGAGTTCACTTTCAACAGAACTAAAGATCGCGCCTAAACACGAGTCCTATCTTCTAACGATCTTGAACGAATCTGTCATACTCCCATAAATCATTGTCATTCTCACACGCTCATTGCATCTTCGACCTCAGCCGATCCAGATTGTACCGAATGAGAAGAACGTCTGGCGCAATCTGCGGCAAGATAATACAATTCTATTTGGCCGTGATACGCGCCGGATGGTTGGCCTTACATTAATTTTTCTCACCGGTTTTCCAAAACCCACCATGCAAAAAAAAGCTCCTGCTCACAAACAACAATCCACTTTGCAGACAAAAGCTATAAAGAGTCGGGGAAAACCCTTTGAGACAGGAAACCCATACGCCTGGAAGCCCGGTCAATCTGGAAACCCAGGAGGGCGGCCCCGATTTCCCACAATTGCCACGGCTTACCGACATTTGCTCGGCGAAACTGATCCTGACGATCCTCTCGGCCGATCAAGAGCAATGCTTATCGCCGAGTGTATCATCGACATTGCCATGGGCCGTCGGAAGGGCAACAGCGTACACGCAGCCCGTGAGATCGCTGACCGCACTTATGGAAAGGTACTCCCGACAATTCAAGTCGATCCAAACATTAACGCTCTGGAAATCTTGGCCGGTTTGCTTGGCTGTTCCGTGGAAGACTTACCTCCCCCAGACGACGATTAAATTGATAAATCCTGCTCGCGCTGTTTTCGCGCTGCCATGACCGCTAAACTCTTTCGGTATTTTTGAGTTTCAGCTGCTGAATTGGGATTCCGTCCGACTCGTCCGAGCTTTCTTTTTGCCGGACACCTCGCACACGTTACTCTGAGTTGGAATCTCGACACCGCGCGCCCTCATCAAAGCCGGTCCATTTAATCTCTTCGGCCTTGATCCCGTTTTGCGATGAGCGAATTATGTCGCGCACGTGGTTGACGCTCGCTTTGCGCGGCATCAGCTGTGCAATGGTGCGAAAAAGTTGTGAGAAGAAGCGCCGTCGAGTACGCCGCGGCTCGTCTGACAGTATCAGTTGGCGGGTTTGTCGCGGTACTGTGGTCCCTTACCCCCTGATGCTCCAGGTAGGCCTTCTCGAACTGTTCCCGGAGTCGCTTCTCGCCGCCCTTCAAATACGCTTTGAGGCCAGCTCGCAGTCGGCGCCGCCGGCGCACCACTTGCTCGGGCCAGTGCTCCCGGGCGATCTCTTCGGGCGAATGTTCGCTGGATCTCGTCGGCTTCTTTTTCGGCTTGGTCAAACGCTTCAAGGCTTTGTTCTCCATTTCGTTCAAATACGATTTTACCCACAGCCGATAGAAGTCTCGTCAGCTACTTCAGTGATCAGCGCCGCATAAATGGGCTGCTCATAGGTCTCGTCGGTCCGCGAGCGAATGAACTCTTCATACTTGCCGGCGCGGCCGCGGTTGTAGGCGACGCGGATACATCTTCGTAGGCCGCGTTGTAGATAGTCTCGAGGGAGCGGATCTCCTCGGTGAGTTTCATTCGTGTTTGTCGCTGAGCGGGCGACCGGCCCAGGAGTGCGAGGCGGGATAGACGCCGGCGTTGCGCATCTCCTTCAGGCGCGTGAGGTTTTGCCAGCGGGCCAGCTGCTTTTAGTAGGAGCCCCGCGTTTGCGCGAGGGATCGTCGTGGCGTAGCCTGGTCGTAGTGACCAGGGTAAGTGGGCTCAAAAACCGCTTTTAACTATTCATCTGTCGCGACTTCCGGCTCTTGGGGATATACTCCGCGCATTCCGCAAATAAGGGCGTTGGGAAGGTGGTCCGGCATCAAGAGTGAGATCCCCACTTTCCTGACGCTCTCGCGGTGGTTCTTCTGTACGCCCCTGGCTGACGCTGTCGGTTCGCTCGCAAACACGACCGGCTGTCGGTCGGGCCCATCAGCGAGATCCCCACCATCCGGGCGTTCAAGGGCAGAGGCGGGGGTGGTTGTGTCAGCTGCTATACTGGAGTCGGATAGTGGGCTTTCCGGGAACGTTTCGGACGTTTGAGCGCGGGGCTCTTCGTGAGCAGCATGTGGCGCCCGAAGGCCCACCTTTTAGGGCGTGCTAAACTGGCCGCAGATTGCGGATGACCGGGGAACGTTTCGGACGTAGAGCGGACACCTCTTCTTCATGAGGAGAGCACCGGGCGCCCCGGTGGCCACTTTCCACAAAGTCTTGGCTCAAAGTTTTTTTCCGCCAGTTCTGATCTCCTCCAGATATAGCCTTCGCTCATCTGATGCCCAGGGGCTTCACTGAGAGCGCGCGCTTCGCGGCGTCCACCATTGCAGAATCCAGCCAACGCTCCGGACCACGCTTGTTCGTAATTGCGTAGTCGTGCAGATCCGACAATTGGCGGCGCAGATCGTCTTGTTCTACTGAGCTATCGGGCGCTGATTGAAGTTCAGTGAATTCGGTTTGCTCGCCTCCAGCGGGCGTTACCGAAGATTTGGGCGTTTGGTCTATACTTGAGTCGGAATCAACAGAAACTCCGTCGGAAGGCGGAGCAGCGAGCCCTGGACTAGGTTTTCAGCTTCGGCTGATCGCTACCAGGCATTCGGGGGAATGCGAACCTCCCTGTTGATTCCCTAGTTTTGTCTGCAGCTGGCCTTCATCAAGTTCATAAGCGGCCCGAACCCGATACTTGCCGCCGCGCAGTTCAAACTCCACGACCGCCTCCCGATCCTTGAGATTGCGTCGCACCAGCATCGTGATTCAGCTTTGCTGGCGGGCAGAATGTAGTCTGACTTTTCAACGTCATGCTCAGGGCCAGTCCATGACATTGGCTTTCTACAGTTTGACATGCACTCGAGTCTCCGAGGATGGTCGTTGTCACACTTATGACGTGCTGCGAATTTCGCCGAGGCTGCGAGTTCTTGAATTGATACAAGCGGCATCTCAGGACGTCGTTATCCCGTGGCAGCCTTCCGCTTCCTGACATTCTTTATGATCTCCCACCCTCGCGCTTCCGCTTCGCGCTCACTTGCCTCTTGGGCTTCCCGTTCGCGTTTCCGTCGCGGTGCCTCTATGATCTCGCGTTGTCGTTTGGCCTCCGCTTCGTCCGCCTTGCGCCGTTCCTCCTCAGCGAATTTCTCGTCGAGTTCTTTTAGCAGCTGCAGACGTGCCGCTTCCTCGCGCTCGCGCTCGACTTGCTGCGCTTTCCTTTCAATTTCCATCTTCATCAGTGTATTTTTGATTTCGGCGTGCTCGTGCGGAACGCGGTTCTTGAGGATCGTCTTAATCAGACCCGTCGGGGTGTGAATCCTGTCACCCTGATGAAGGCGATAATAAACATACTGAGCGACATCATCACGACTCAACGGTTGAGTATCCCACGGGTTGTCCTCCTCTTTGTCCAAATTTATTAAATCCATTGAGGTAGGCACACACACACCGCCCTGCTCGTTAGGCTCAGGCTTCGGTGTGTGTGGGATTACCTTAATGAGAGATCTTTCAACAGGAGTACCTTCAACGGGAGTACCTTCGTCGACGCCCGGCGTCAGGGGTAGTCCTGCGCTTGGTGTCAGAGGTACCCCTGTCCCCGGAGTACGCACCCCTGGTTCCCTGGTGGTACCCCTGTCTCCAGTGTAAGGGGTTACTCTGGAATTAGGGGTTGATACTGCGTGCTTCTTTCTGCTTGCCCGGTGGCGTCGCTTTGGTGGTTTACCAAAAACGCTCTCTCTAATCTCTTTGAGCTTTGAGGGGTGGGCCCAGTCCGACGACGGGTTCAATGTAAATTCCGTCGACCGTCCAGCCGTTCGAGCTTCCTTCAAAATCTTGCACCTAACGAGCACGCGAAATGCCCGCCGGATCGTTTGCTCAGAGACCTGAAAGTTGTTGGCTAAAGACGCAAGCGACTCGTAACATGAGCCCCGCCTAGCTACGCGGGCACAAAGCCTGAACTCGATCAATGATAGGCCGTAGTCATCAAGCGTGGAGTGAACAAAGATCGGGTCCCGCCTGCGCTCCTTTGGACAGGCAGCTTGCTCATGGACCATACGCTCGACCTGGCCAGGCGCGTCATGGTCCATCAAGCTGCCTTTGGTTTGCTCTCAGCGCGCCTTAGAAATTCTTCAATGTGTTCAGGGAGAAATAGAATTCGCCGGCCGACGCGGCAATAGCGGATATTTCCCTTCCTCCTCTCGGCATCGAATGTTGACAAGCCAAGGCCAACCATTTTGGCGCCCGCATGGCGATCAAGGGTGCGTCTCACACAATCCTCTTTTCGCGTTTGCGTCACCTGACCGGTAATCCCGATCGGTGAGGGCTCCTCTTGCACCGTTTGCATGCTGCTTACCCCCGGACACTTCTTAGTAAAGCAGCGCAAGAATAAAGCCTCGTCAAATATTAGCGGCAAGTATTTTTGATTTACGGTTAGAAGGCGCGTTTTGTCTTCAATCAAAAGATGGATTTGATTTACGACAATGGTTAGGCTTCGACGATAAAGCGGTCGGTCGGTTCAAATTAGTCAGCTATTTTGCAGTTGCTGTCACGCCTTTGGTAGTCCGCTTTCGAGAGGTTTTACGGGTGATGCCACACAGAAGATCTCCAGCTTTGCGTTCTTTTTCGAGGGTACTGAGGCTTACTAGCTGACCCTTTCGTTTCCCCCCTTTGTGGCGGATAGCTAATCCTGACCTGACGGCTGCATCAAAATGCGCAAGCCTGTTGGGTTTGCATTTTTTTGTGCCTCGCTTCTGAAAATCCTTTAGGAGCCACTCTTCTGTGTCTTCTAAGTGCGCGTAACGCAAGGCACCCGCAGGATCGTTGTTATATAGTTTATCGGCCATTGACCAGCGCGCTAAAGCGATGTCGTAACCGCGTGAAAGTTCTATACGCTGCTCCTCGGTGGCATCAACTAGACGCGATCGGCCTCCCCGTGAGCGAGCTCTGAGTCTAGCGCGCAGAACACTTCTTTGAAGCGCGTTAATATGATCGACGTCATCAGCACTCACCTGCTTGTCAACAGAACGCACCATTCCCTCAATAAATAATTGCGCGAGCAACTCAGCGGCAGCATTCGGGAAGTGAGCCGAAACATAAGCCTCGACCTTCGCAGCCCTGTTAACCCAGTCGTTTGACTCGTAGTACGATTGCATTCGCGCCTTAAGTTGCCTTAGGTCCTCTAAACGAAACTTTCCTTTCCAATGATCGTTGTGTTCTTTGAATTTGTACAGCTGATCTAAAGAGGTTCTGAAGCCATTAGCTATAGATTGTGTCAGGTTGCAGGAAAGGTATCTAACTTCCAGTAGGGGTTGGCCCTTAAACTCTACCCTAAGCGTCTTGCTACACCCAGTGGTTTCGCTTTTTTCATTTTCCACGGCCGGCCTCCCTGAAGCCAATTCCCTGTGAAAACTTTCGGCTTGCCGTCGCCCAGGGATATGCGAAGTGTCCGCGCGCCAGCTAAGCGCACGTAGGCAAGCCGAATGTTGTCAATTTATCACAGCAGACTCGGTCGCTACTTCTTCTTCAGCTGCATTGAACAAATCGAGCGCCGCGCTCGCCCGCCTTGCCGTTTCCACGTTCGAGTTAATGTAACGATAGGTCGTGTTTGGTTGCGTGTGCCCCAGGATGCGTCCAACCTCGGAAAGAGTCATGCCGGCGGCTATCATTCGAGTCGCAGCCGTATGACGCAAATCATGGAAGCGCACGTCAAGCAATCCCGCGGCCTTTCGTGCTGCTGAGAAAGAGCGCTTAACATTATCCAGAATTCCAAACACGCGCCGCACAGGGTCTTTTGGACTCTGCTCATGAAGGGCATTGAGCTCTTGCGAGAGCCGCACTGTCATTGAGACCTCACGCGGCTTCATTGTTTTTGTGTTGAAGGCTTGAATTCTGATCAATCCATGTTCGAGATTGAGGTCCTGCCAGCGCAGGGACAGGAGCTCGCCGCGCCTCATACCCGTGTCGATCGCGGCAATTACGATCGGCCGTAAATGGGCGCGATGCGTAACGCTGCAGGCATCAAGCAGCCGTCGCTCCTCTTCTCGTGTCAAAATTCGTTCACGCTTCTGTTCGTCAGCCAGACTTATCATTGACTCGCCGTCAGCGAACGGGTTCGACTTAATCCAGCCCTCGCGCCGTGCAATATTCAGCATTCGACGAAACTTTGAGAGCTCACGATTAACCGTGGCGATCTTTCGCGTTACTCGCAGCTCAGCCTTCGGATTGTTTTTTAGTTCTCGTTTGTGGCGCGCCAAGTCGCCGCGGGTGGCCTCTTTGAGTCTCGCAACGCGATACGAGCGAATGTCGCTATAACGAATGGTCTGCAGCCGGCGATTGCCAAAATACTTTCTAAGAGCCTTAACGGCGGACTCGGCAGGTTTAAGGGATCGCACGCCCTCAATCTTCCGACCGTCAACATACTCGGCATCCTTCAGGTAATGCTTTGAGTAATAAGAGGCCAGATCTCCAAATGTCATTCGCGCAGCTTGGAGCACAGTCCCGCCGCAGTCCTCGAGCTCCCGGAGAATATCTTTAATCAAATCTCGTGCATGCGTCCGTGACTTGGCAGCTCTCACCACATCGTGACGTCTGCCATTCTCATCGGTATAACCGACTCTGGCGTACAGGCGAGTTTGGACTGAGCCTTTGCATTTCGTTGCGCCCTGCCCTTTCAGATCTGCGATCAACTCCGCGATGATCTGCTTAGCTACTTCGACCCTAGCCTTTTGTTTTTCCGCGTCGTTTAAATTGTATTTTTTGGATTCTGCTGCTTGGGCTGATGCAGCCTTTGTGATCTTGTGATGCCAGCCGCTCGCGTCGGTGTATTGGACCACCGCTGATATCTGACACACAACAAAGCCCTTGCGTTCCCTGGCCATCGCTTTGTCCCTCCCTGTAGGACTAAGAGCGTTGAGTGATAAAGAACTCCGCTTTGCCTTCCGCTTTCGCGTTTCAACTCGGCAAGTGCGGAGCGCATTCTACACCACTCAGCAACGCTGCAATATTAGAAGTGATTCGATTTTCTCGCTCGATAAGAGTCGGTACATCTCCGCGAGTAATGCGCAATTTGCCTCCGGAGCGAAAGGTCGCAGGTTCGACCCCTGCCGCGGGTACCACTAATTCTCCAAAACTTCAGCGACTAACCCAACCCACCTTTTTAGACGACGGCTTGTAAGGAGTTAGGCGATCTTGATGACCCTTTCCGGCGGGGCAAACCCGGAAAGGTGTCCGGTCGGGATCTTCCCCTTCCATTACCACCCGCCAAGACTCGATGGCGCCATCCCAGAATACTTTCCGGAGGAGCCACGGGGATGAGTCTTTCTGTTAAACAAGGGTGACTCTTTCTATTAAATATTGACACGCCAGAGTGCTGGCCGAGGCGCTGGTCAGACACGCTGGTTTCCCAGCCGACCAGGTTGTCTTGCTGGCAACGGACCAGCCCCTCGAGCGACAACCCACCCGAGTCAATCTGCTGCGTCGCCTGTCAAATCTAGTCGCTGCCGTCCCTAAAGACGTGACCAATGAAAGTGAACTCTGGCGGAAGAGCGGGGGCAAGCCCACCTTCCCAACCTGAAAATTTGCTCAGTTGAGTGATTTCTATGGAGACTCAATTTTTCACAGCTCCTTCCAAGAAAGCACCACGGCTAATTGGGGGTAAGTTTAGTGACGCCACGAGGGGCGGCCACGGAGGGCCGCCCCTACAGCATTTTGTAGGATTGGTTATTTTTTTCTTTCTTCTTATTTTTGGAATTGGCGCGCGCGTGTGAACGTGCTAGGCTAACCATCCAAATCAACTGTTTGTTTCCCGGCACCCTCTGAGCGGGTCGGTCTCAGGTTACTGGAAAGATCTGACGAGACTTCTTTAAAGTTTCTCGCCGCGCATCTGCCAATCATGAGTGCTGGAGCAACGGTGCTTACCGACCAACGGACGATCCTTGTAGTAGACGACTTTGACGACACACGTTTACTCCTGAAGACCTGGCTCGCAAGGAAGGGTTTTCGCGTACTCGAAGCGAAAAACGGGAATGAGGCGGTGCGGCTGGCGGAGAGTGAGTATCCAGACCTGATCATCATGGACATGGAAATGCCTGAGCTTGACGGTCTGGCGGCCACCCGTAAGATTCGCAGTTTGAAAAACCTCGAAAACGTGCCGGTGGTGGCGGTCTCCGCTTATGGCGTGCACCATTTTCGCCGCGAAGCCCTGGAAGCCGGCTGCGATGAGTATATTTCCACGCCTTTCGAGCCCGCCCATTTGGAACAGGTGATTCGCTCGTACCTGGTGCCACGAAGTAAAAATGAAGATCAACCCAATTAACGGAGCGACAGGAACACGGTCAAGGAATCTTTGGCATCAACTCAATCGGGCCTCACAAACACTTCTGCTGCTCCTGCTTGCCAGCTTGGCCTGCCACAGTCAGGATCTTCAGTGCTCGCTCAAGCTAGCTAATCTTTCCCAGCCTGCCGAGTTTTTGGGCTTTCAACTGGGCATGCCGAAAGATCAGGTCAAGGCGCGCTTTCCACATATAGTTTTTGGCCCTATTGACGATTTCGGCGTGTCAAAAATGACCATCAACCCGCATTTTGATTCCCGCATCGATGCCACCAAGTTTGATGGCGTCCGCAGCATCTCCCTCGATTTCCTGGACGAGCGGCTGACTTCACTTTGGATTGGCTTTGACTCCACCTTCAGAATCAAGACTGTAGACGAATTTGTTAGTGGCCTCTCCGAGTCACTGCGGCTGCCAGATTCCTGGAAGCGTTGGCGCTCGCGTGGCAGGCAAATCAACTGTGCCGATTTCCAGTTGACCGTGACGATGATTGCGGATGGACCGAGTGTACGCATCCTGGATCAGGGCGCCGAGGAACTGTTGGCCCAACGCAAAGAAGCAAAGGCCGAGCAACAGTCAGCCGCTACTGCAAACGAGGAACCTTCGGAAATCGTAGCTGACAAACGTAAGAAGGTCTATTATCCCGCTGGTTGTGAGCTTGCAAAGGATGTAGCCGGTTCCGATCGACTGGTTTTTAAGAGCGTGGCAGAAGCTGAAAACGCCGGATTCCGTGCTGCCGCCAAATGCAAATAGCCCCAAAATCGAGTGCGACCCCTGAGACCAACTGAGCCGCACTCGCCCGAAAAATCCCCGCGAAAGGACATCAGATGCTAAAAGAATTCAAGGAATTCATCGCCCGCGGAAATGTGATTGATCTGGCAGTCGCAGTAGTGATTGGCGCAGCCTTTGGCAGAATCGTTACCTCTCTGGTGGAAGGTATAGTCATGCCACCGCTCGGTTTGTTACTTGGTCGAGTGGATTTTTCGAACTTGTTTATTGATCTGTCGGGCGAGCGACCGGTTTCGCTCGCCGATGCCCAGTTGCGAGGTCTGCCGGTAATCGCCTACGGCAGCTTTATCAATGAAGTGGTCAGTTTTCTAATCATTGCGGCAGCACTCTTTCTGGTCATCCGAACGATTAATCAATTCAAGAAAGAGGAAGAAAACGTGAAGACGAAAGACTGCCCTTTCTGCCTGAGCTCGATTCCGATTGGCGCCACTCGCTGCTTGGCCTGCTGCGTCGAACTTCCCGCAGCCGCGACTTGAAGTTGGCAGACAGCTTTTCTGAATTCGTGCTGCCCGGTTTAATGGAGGATGCCACGGGCTTGTCCCGTGGAGTCTCACGCTCGCCTCTACACAAGCGAGCCAATTGGAATTGAAAGATGCCACGGGCTTGCCCCGTGGAGTCTCACGCTCGCCACTACACAAGCGAGCCAATTGGAATTGAAAGATGCCACGGGCTTGCCCCGTGGAGTCTCACGCTCGGCCTTGCCTTAGAGCGCTTGGGAAAGCTGCCAGCTCAGACTTCACAGGATAAGCGTCGGCATTTTTCACGGAAGTTTGACTGTCTCGGAGTTACGAGCGTGAGACTCCACGGGACAAGCCCGTGGCATCGGGTTTTGTTGTTTGCCCTTTAGTAGTTGTGCGTGAAACTCCACGGGGCAAGCCCGTGGCATCGGATTTTGTTGTTTGCTTCTTTAGTAGTTGCGTGCGTGAAACTCCACGGGGCAAGCCCGTGGCATCGGGTTCTGCTGTTTGCTTCTTTAGTAGTAGCGAGCGTGAGACTCCACGAGGCAAGCCCGTGGCATCTGGTTTCGGCTTTCCTTCTTTAGTAGTTACTATCGTGAACTCTCCACGGGGCAAGCCCGTGGCATCTGGTTTCGGCTTTTGCTTCTTTAGTAGTTACTATACTGAACCCTCCACGGGGCAAGCCCGTGGCATCTTCGCCAGAAACAGACCAGGATGTTTTGATGCGTGAGTGCCCCCGATGTGAATGCTGTTATGACGACGACGTAACAGTTTGTCCTACGGATCAGACAAACACCAAACAGACGTTGCCGGGCGGGCGGGTGTTGGCCACTCGCTACCTGCTCGAGAAGCGCCTCGGCCGCGGGGCTATGGGACAGGTCTACCTTGCCAGAGACCAGAATCTCATTACCCGCCGAGTGGCCGTCAAAACAATTCGTCCGGACATTCTGACGGATGAGGACTTACAAGAGGGTGAGGCAATCGCTCGCTTTGAGCGAGAGGCCCATGCAGCCGCCTCTATTCAACATCCCAATGTCATAGATGTAAATGACTTCGGCAAGAGTCCGGACGGGGTCTTCTTTTTGGTAATGGAGTATGTCGAAGGCGAGTCGCTCTATCAGTTGCTCCGGCGAGAAGGCACACTCAATCCTGTGCGTGCTGCAGGCATCATGCGCCAGGTCGTCGCCGGAGTCGAGGCTGCGCACGATGCCGGGATACTTCATCGCGATCTAAAACCGGCCAATATCTTCATTATGCAAAAGCGCCGCCGAAGCGGTGCGAGCGGCAATGACGCTGAAGACGGATTCGTCAAAGTTGGGGACTTTGGCCTCGCTAAAATTGTCAGTGGAGATCGATCAAAGGCAGTCAGTGGTCCCGCATCGCGAGGGATCCTTGGTACACCTGAGTACATGGCGCCCGAGCAGATGCAACCCGGCGTCGAACTTGACGCGCGGGCGGATATTTATGCACTCGGGGCCATTGCCTATCACATGCTGGGCGGTCGACCACCTTTTACAGGCGACATGGCCCAGCTGATCGCGCAAAAGTTGATGCAGGATCCACCCAGCCTGGCACTTTTGCGCAGCGACATAGCGAGCGATCTGGAAAAGGCCGTGATGCATGCGCTGGCTCGCGATGTAAACGGACGACCGGCTACCGCCAACGATTGGTTAGACGAATTCAATGCTGCTGCAGGCCGGCACTCAGGCTACCTGGTTCGCGGCGAGTCGAGAGTTGTGATTATGGCGCCTACAGGAGCTGAAGTTTACGTCGATGACGAGCGCCATGGCAGCGTGGGTCGTTCAGGGCGAGTAATTTTGACTTCAATACCTGCTGGACGACATGTCTTGCGAGTGGCAAAAGGCGGCGAAGTCGACGACGAACGGGTTATAGAGGTGCGACCCGACGGGGCCGAACAGATCATTCAGGCACAGTTTAAGAGTCCGCCGTCCAGCACTCAGCTTACTCCCTCAAAAGGTGGCAGCCTCGATAGCCGCACCGGCCCGACTTCGACTAACCTGGTGGTGGTGGTTTGCCTGCGCTGCAACGCCCGGTTCGCGGAAGGAGTGAAATTTTGCGGGGTCTGTGGCAACACCAGCTTCCGACCAATTACTTCGCCCGGCGGAATAACGCCAGGCCGTGTTCAATCCGCACCTGGTGTTTCGCGCGTAACTTGTTCGCGCTGTGGGCAAAACTATGCACCGGGAACCAAATTCTGCGGCCGCTGCGGAGTTCCTTTGCGCGGCGCCCAACTGGAATGGGCTTCCCCGAGACCAGTAGAAATACTCTGCAAACTATGCGGCACAGGCAATCCCGCCGGCACAAAGTTCTGCGGACGCTGTGGCAAGCCCATCAGCGCTTGAGCGCACTGACGCATTACATATAATTAACCGGTCAATCATGAAGCGCTGTCCCAGTTGCAATCGAACCTATGCCGACTTGTCGTTGAATTTCTGTTTGGAGGACGGAACGCCGCTGGTGGCAGATGCGCCAGCCGCTGACCCAAATGTAACCCTTCGTTATCCTCCAGCGCGCGACACATCTGAGCCACCCCCGACGGAACTCTATAATGCTGATTCTCCAATAGTGAATCAGGTTCGAGCCGTTCCACCGCCGCCCTCTTGGACTCCAGCGCAGCCGCAGCAGCCGAAGAAATCGAATGCCGTGTGGTGGATTCTCGGGGGCGTTCTGGTGGTGGGCATCGCCGGGGTAGGTTTAATTGTTGTGCTCGTCGTGCTCGCCAGCATCGGCGCGCAGATGGAGACTAGCGGCACTAGCAACAGTAACAACCGAACTCTTACCAGCAACTCGAATCTGGAAAATAGCAATAGTGCAAACGTTAGCAATAGCAACAGTAGCAACACCTCAACCAGCACGGAAAACTCCATAAGCGACGATTTTTCGGAACCGAAATGGGGTGCTGGAAATTATCGGTTTGGAGATATTTGGTACGCCGACGACGAGTACCACATGCGCTCCAAGAAGGAAACCTACCTGGTAATGTACGCGCCCTCGGACGCTTATCAAACCGAAGATGCCACGGTCAAGGTAACTGCCAGGAGCGTCGATGGCACGGTACCCTCAGCAGGCTTTGGGCTGATCGTCCACGGACAACAAATCAGAAATAAGGGTCTACAGGACTATGCTTTGCTCATCTATCCTGCAGATGAACCGTATTACGAGATCATCACGCACCGGGACGGGAACCAGGTGGCTTTAGTACCGCGAACACCGTCGAGCGTCATTCGTTCGGGGACGAATCCGAATCAACTAGAGGTTCGAATCAACGGCAGCACTCTGTCTTTCTATATCAACGGTCAGTATCTGACACGGATTACAGACTCTGCAAATTTCCGCAGTGGCCTGGCCGGCTTCTACACCAGTGACACCGTCGAAGTCGCCTTTGACGACCTAGAAATAACGCGGGAGTGATTCGGAGTGCGGCGCCCGGGTCGCCGCTTTAGTACGGTGAGCAGCTCTCGCTTCGCAATCCAAGGAATCCGTTTGCGAGAAGAATACCAAAGCGCCGACAAGGCGGCGCACTCCAGAGATGCAGGTTAATCTTAGAGTTTTGGCTGGTCCTTACAAAGATCGCGTTTTCAGCTTTGACCAGACTGATACTTTTCTGATCGGCAGAGCCCCCGACTCTCATTTGAGCCTGCTGAACGATCGCTTTTTTTCGCGTCATCACTGTCTACTAGAGATCAATCCACCACGCTGCTTCCTTCGTGACCTTGGCTCCACCAATGGCACCTTCGTCAACGGCCAGCGTGTCCGTGAGGCGTCACTAAATAACGGGGATCAGATTCAGGGAGGCGCGACCGTACTGTTGGTCGAGGTCGTTGCGGAAACACACTGGAATTCCGATACAGCCGGCAGCAAGACGACGCTGCCGGCTTTGGTTGTAGTCGAGTGTTTGAACTGTGGCCGTCGCGAAGAAGCACAGGCTTCTGCGCCAGACGAACGGATGACCTTCCTCTGTGAAGATTGCCGCAACGAACTCAGGCGCACCCCGCAACCAGTACCAGGCTACGAGATGCTGCGTCTGCTCGGGCGTGGTGGAATGGGTTCGGTCATGCTCGGGCGCGATCAAAAAACTGGGCGCGCGGTGGCCATTAAGACCCTTTTGCCCGAATTTGCCGTCAGCGAGAAAGCCATGCGCCGGTTTCTCCGCGAGATCGATGTGGCTGCCGCACTGAAGCATCCAAATATCGTTGAATTTCTGGATCGGGGAACACGCAACGGCATGGTTTACCTGGTTACGGAATATATCGACGGCCTGGACGCTGCGAAGCTTTCCGCCAGTAAGGGCGGGAGGATTCCTTACGAACAAACCATCGCAATCATTTTGCAAGCCCTGGATGCGCTCTCATACGCGCACAAGCAGGGATATATCCATAGAGATATAAAGGATCAGAACATTCTAGTTAGTGGTGAGTGGCCCCACCTGACCGCTAAGCTGACGGACTTTGGTCTAGCCAAGAGCTTTACGCAATCGGGAATGAGTGGAGTCACGATGGCCGGCGAGATGGCTGGCACGCTCGCCTACATGCCTCCGGAACAACTGCGCAACTTTCGCGATGTGCGACCGCAATCGGATATTTATGCAATAGGGATGACCGCCTACAGTTTGCTGAGCGGGTCCTTGGCGCTTGCGCTGGAGGGAGGCTCAAGCGTGGCCGATACAATAAAGGCCATTTTCGATAAACCGGCCACGCCCCTGGCCGAGAAGGCGCCCAAAACTCCCGCGAGGGTCTGTGAGGTAGTTGACCGGGCGCTGGTTAAGGATCCGTCGATGAGGTGGCAGTCAGCGAACGCCATGCGCACGGCGCTGCATCATGCTGCGTAAATGTTTCCTCTTTACTTCCAACACTTTGCATCGCATAATACGGCGCAAAGCTGCCCCTTTGCAGCCAGCTAGGTACGGGCGCAGGAAAGCCACCTGCGCTAAACGCGCGGGCGATGAGCCCGCGTTCCCATGAGGAGATCCCTATGAGGTCCATCTGGAAAGGTCACATCAGATTCCTGCTAGTCGCCATTCCGGTGCGCGTCTACAACGCTATCGAGACCAGCGAAAAAATTCAGTTTAACCAACTGCACCGAGAGGATTACGGCCCGATTGGCTATGACAAACGATGTAAAAAATGTGGCGAGGTAGTGTCAAACGAGGAGATCACGAAAGGCTACCAGTACGAACCCGACCGCTATGCGATTGTCGAGCCGGATGACATCAGCAAAGTCAAGATTAAGACGACCAAGGCGGTCGACATAGTTGGCTTTGTTGAATCCTCAGAGATACCGAAGACTTTCTACGATTCCCCTTATTATGCGGGTCCCGACGGGCCAGTATCAGAAAAACCCTATGCCCTGCTGCGCGAGGTTATGAAACAGACCGGAAAGATTGGTATCGGAAAAGTTGTTTTGCGTGACCGAGAGGATTTGGTGGCGGTATTCCCACACGGTGATGGTCTGGTACTGCAAAAGCTCCACTATCCACACGAACTGCGAAAGATGGAGGATGTTCCGGAAATCGACGGAGCTCAAAAGGTAAACAAGAACGAATTGAAGCTGGCAACTTCACTTGTAGAGGAGATGTCAACCACTCTGGCGGAAATCGACACCACCGACAATTACCATGAAGCCTTAAAGACACTGATCGATTCCAAGATCAAGGGCAAGAAGATTGTTGAATTTGAGGTTGAAGAACTGCCCAGACTTGATATTATGAGCGCGCTGAAACAGAGCTTGCAGTCCAGCCGCAAGCCCATGGTCAAGGCCAGCACGACTAAGAAAAAACCGCAGATTAGCCTGGTCAAACCAAAGACAGCAAAGAAACGCAAGGCGTCGTAGTTCGCGCTCTAGATGAAAGAAAAGAGCACTAAGCTTCTCTCATTTCCCTCACCTGTCCCGGCTAAGGCGGACTATCAGCGCGTCAAATCCGCCTACTCGATTAATGAAATCAAACAACTGTTTGGTTTGAGCGAACGCACGATTCGCCGCTGGACCGAACAAGGCATAATTCAGGTTTCGGTTTCCGCAGACGGTTCGGATCCAACCTACGATTTCCAGGCTCTTACACAGTTTCGCCGGGTCCGGGAACTACGGGCTCAGGGCCAAAGCATTCGGCAAATTGAAGCGGAATTGCAGGGTCAGATGAATCTATTCCGTGCCGAAACCGGGCGGGTAGCCAGACTGCTGACGCCTTTTGAAGAGGCCCTTCTGCTACACGAACAAAATGACCCTAAGGCAGCCGATTATTACCTTGAAGCAATCAACGAAGGCGACAATATCGCGGAAGCTTTTTGCAACCTGGGCATCCTTAATTTGGAGGAGGGACAATTTGCGAAAGCGCTAGACAATTTTACTCTCTCCTTAAAAGCCAATCCTCGTCACGTCGAAGCACATTACAATCTGGCCAATCTCTACTATGACGCCGGTGATCTAATACTGGCGCGGCTGCATTACGAAGCTGCCGCCCAGATCGAACCAGGCTTCTCGCTGGTCTACTTCAACCTGGCGCTCGTGTACCACCGGCTCGGCAATGCGAGCGCCGCAATTGCCGCCCTGGAAAAGTACCGCCAGCTGTCTCCTGATGACGACGAGATAGAAGTTCTCGATCAGTTACTTAAAGGAATGAAGCAGCGCCCCTAGCCAGGGTTCTTTCCAGCCACAAAAAAACAGCCGCCAGGGGGGGCGAGCGGCTGCTTGGCGCTTGGTTCCAGGATGAGGAGCTATAGTTGGTGGTGGGCAGGAGGGACTGCCCACCTTGCTCGTTTGGATCGCTAAGAAAGGTGGAAACGATCCGTTTACGTATTGATCTATGGAAAACCCTAATACTGGGATTTTTCCAGAACTGTAGGGGCGACCCTCCCAAGAAACCACTACGGCTACATGGGGGTACGTTAGTGTAATTTCGTGTCGTTTCGTGTGATTTCGTGGATCGAATCTTTTGCGACGCAAACAGACGATCCACGAAATCACACGAAACGACACGAACGAGTAGCCAAGCTTGTGGATACGACCAGGCGGGAGTCCTCTCTCGCCACCCTTGGTAGCCAGGGCGATCGGTTACGGAGGGGCGGCCACGGCCGCGCCGCCCCTACAAATTAACCTTACGTTGTCCTTAGAGCGTTAAGCCGTTATACTGCGAGGCATCAGCGGCTTTCGTCATATTGAGAGCCTGAACATTAATCCCGGTTCCCTCGATTACCCCTATGTCACAAGCAAAATGCCGAATCCTCTGCGTTGACGATCACGAAGATACTTCGGAAATGCTAAAACTCTTGCTGACGAGCCCGGACTATGAAGTTCACACAGCGCGGACCATGGAAGAGGCTCTGAGGCTGGCTCAGACTGAAAAGTTTGATCTCTACGTGCTCGACAAGCGGCTGCCGGACGGCACTGGGCTGGAACTATGTCAGAGACTGCATGCGGAAGCACCCGGTATACCCTGCATCTTTTACACTGGTGATGCCTATGAAATTCACCGGCAGGAGGCTTTTGCCGCTGGCGCCGACGCCTACGTGGCTAAGCCTGATTTAGAAGGGCTCATTAAGGCGGTTGAGGATCTTCTCACTCAGCGCGAGTGCGCTGCTGCCACATAAGCTCTTACCTGATCTTAATTTCTTAAGCTCTTACCTGATCTTAATTTTTAGCAGCCCCTTGCTTGACACCTCAAGGAGCGCACGTATAATTTTTCTTGCACTGAAGGATTGCTTATGGGCCGTTAGCTCAGTTGGTAGAGCAGCTGACTCTTAATCAGCGGGTCGGAGGTTCGAGCCCTCCACGGCTCACCATTTAAGTGGTT
>Ga0187893_10002139_pt1 | contig 44466 bp, 40 predicted proteins | sample MA1701074metaG_FD_139574 | JGI IMG/M metagenome (GOLD analysis project Ga0187893, IMG submission 139574) | White microbial mat communities from a basaltic lava cave in the Kipuka Kanohina Cave System on the Island of Hawaii, USA - MA170107-4 metaG ... | reverse complement strand
CGACGCGTCGTCCCGCCCGTGCTGGACGTGCGGCTCGCGCCGTACGAGCTGACACTGCCCGGCGGCGCCGCCGATCGCGTCGCCCTCGACGCGCTGGCGCAAGAGTGGCAGCTCGCCCGCGCCATCGAACGCCTGGAACGTGCGATTGCCGCCGCCCGCGCGGCCGCGGGCGCCTGACCCGAGCGATGGCTACGCCGACGACGGCGCGCCGTCGGCGAGCACGCGGCCGAGATCGCTCGGCGCGAAGCGGATGCCGACGTAGAACGGTCCGAAGAGCGCGAAGCGCGAGCTGGCCGGATCGAAGCGCATCTCGTAGATGAGCTTCTTGAAGACCAGCGCGTCGTCGGCGAACAGCGTGACGCCCCATTCCCAATCGTCGAGGCCGACCGAGCCCTGGATGATCTGCAGCACCTGTCCGGCGTACTTGCGCCCGATCTCGCCGTGCCCCCGCATGAAGTGCGCGCGGTCTTCGCCCGAGAGGTCGAACCAGTTCACGTGCTCGCCGCGCCGCTTCGACATCGGATAGAAGCAGAGGTAGCGTTTGCCCGGCACGGGCGGGAAGAGACGCGGCTTGGCGATGCGCTCCATCTCGGCCCGCACGGCATCGTCGTAGCCCGGGTCGTCGGTCTTCTTCCCGCCGCGCGCGACTACGGCGGCCGCGTGCTGCGACAGCTCGTAGCCGCCGAGTTCGACAACGGCGAGGTACGAGTAGGTCGGGACGAGGTACGAGCGCAGCCGTGTGCGCGCCCACGCGACCTCGGCGCGCCGCAGCTCCTCGAGCGTGCGGCGCCAGTGCATGAGGCAGAGGTCGCCCTTCTGGGAGAGCAGCGAAAAGGCGGCGCTATGCCCGTCGGCCGGCCGCTCCAGCGTATCGAGCATGCTGCTTGCCTCGGCGACGATGGCGACCTGATCGGCGAGCGGAAGGGCGTTCCAACGCGGCCAGTCCAGCGCGTACATGTCGTGCAGCGAATACCAGCCTTCCAGCGTCGTCGGGGCGTCGGGCATGATCCTATGAGTCTAGCGGTTCACCGGCACGGGTGCGAGGCAGGAGCGTGTTGTCACAACCGTCAGCGAAACGCCGCTGCGGCAGATCTCCGCCCGTGTCGGAAGCATGACGCCGGCCAAACCCGAAGAGCGCCGGAGGCTGGCGTCGCCGGTACGCCCCTTGCACCCATCGGCTACCGATGCGAGCCGGGTGGGTTACGACCGTCGGGGCGTTGGCGATGGCGATCGTCGCCGTGGGCGCGAGCGGGGCACGGGCACAGGTGGAACCGCCACCGCCACCGGCCGCCGTCTGTGCCGCGGCGCCGCTTCCGTGCGTGGAGGCGCGGCGGTCGAAGCTCAAGCTGGACGAAGCGCGCCGTCGCCTGACCTTCAAGTGGTCGGCACGCGACGTCGTCGACATCCGCGACCTGTCCAATCCGGTGGTCGCCCGTTCCGGGTACGACCTCTGCGTGTACGACGCCTCCGCCGTGCTCGTGATGGCGACCGGCGTGCTGCCGGGCGAGGTCTGCAACGGCCGACCGTGCTGGCGCGCGCGTCCGTGGGGCTACCAGTATCGCGACGCGAGCGCGCAGAGCTTCGGCCTGACCAAGATCTCGCTCAAGGCCGCGGCCGGCCGCACGGACAAGATCCTCGTCTCGGGCGAGGGAGACCTGCTACCCCTACCCGCCACGGCCCCCACGGCGCCGCTCACCGTTCAGGTCGTCCGGAGCGACGATCCGACGATGTGCTGGACCGCGACCACGTCGCCGCTCTGAGCGCGGCTCACCCGAAGAGACCGAACGCCAAGCCCATCAGCCCGAAGCGGGTCACGTGGTAGCCGCTGGTGATGAGGAAGTGGCGGAGCGTTCGTCGCTCGAACAGGTAGTTCGTCCCGACGGCCGTCGCGACCCAGAGCAGGCCCACCAGCAGCCCGACACCCGTCGCGTAGCCGACGTCGGGATCGGGACCGATCGCATCACCGAACGCGTAGGCGGCGACGAAGCCGAGCGCGAACGTGAGCCCATACGTCCGTCCCGGTCGGAAGCCGGTCTGCAGCTGCTCTGGCGTGAACCCGCTCTCCGTCATCCACGACCGACCGAACCATCGGCCGTACCAGAGCATCCCGAGACCGAAGCCGAGCAGCGTGGCTACGAGGGTCGCGAACAGCATCGTCGTCTCTCCTTGTGGTTGAAGAATCAGGGGTCGATCAGCTCGGTGCCGCCGCTCGCCAGGAAGGTGGCGGCCTGGTCCTGCACGTCGGCGCGCTCGAAGATGCCGTGGCCGCCGGGCGGCTGGAAGATCCAGTGACCAGAAACGCCCGCGACGTCGCTCGCGGGCACGTTGGTCGGTAGGCCGGCCACCATGGCCAGCTCTTCCGTCAGCGAGTTCCACACGAGGTCGTCACCGACGCCCTCTTGCACGAGCACGCGTCGTGGCGCGGTGCCGGGAAACGGACGCCGCGTCCAGCGGCGGGCGGCGTTGAGCGAGTCGGCAGCGTCGGCGGCGTGCTGGCCCAGCGCCACCGATTGCGCGAGGTAGGCCTCGAATGCCGGGCTGTCGATCGGCAGGCCGACGTGCTCGGCGAGGAAAGTCGTGAAGATGGGCCGCGTGCCAGCGTTCAACCCGTTGAGCGAGGTCCGTCCGCTCATCACGTTCAGCACTGCTGCGCCGATCGCCGGCTCGTGCGCGATGAGCGGCCCGCCGGCGAGGCCACCGAGCGAGATGCCGAGGTAGCCGACACGTGACGCGTCGAGGTCGCTCTCGCCGTCGCCGTCCACGTCGACGCCGTGCTGGATCATACGCACGAGCGCCATCTGGTCGGCGTTGGTCTGCCGGAAGATGTCGCGGAGCTGGAACGCCGACCCCGTGAGCAGATCGATCGGGCTCCCGCGGCGCCCATGGGACGCGGCGTTGATGCCAATCACCGCCAGTCCGTGGGCTGCGAGGGCCGGCCCGACGCGCGTGAGCACCTGTCCGTTGCTTCCACCGAATCCGTGCTGGAAGACGACGACGGGATACGGCGGCGCGCCTGCGGACGGCAGCGCCAACACGAAGTCGAGCGGGGCGACGGGCGGCTTCGCCGTCCCGTCGAGTCGCGCGTAGTCGAGCTGGCCGTCGGGCCCACGGAACTCGCGGGACGGGAGTAGGCCCACGACCACCGCGGCGATCTCCGGGTTGGCGGCGAGATAGGCGCCATACTGGAGGCTGCTGCGGCCGAAAAGACCGATCGGCAGATCGTCGAACGGATCCGGATCGTCGAGCACGGCGCCGAACGGCGACGACGATGCGAGCGCATCGATGCGATGGCGCAACGCACGATGCCCGAGTTCGACGTCGGCGGTCGGAAACGTGATCGCGAGGGCGACGTCGCGCTTGCGGATGCCTTGGCGTCGCGCGGTACGGAGCAACCCGTCGAGATCGGCTCCTCCGGTGAGCGGCACGAAGAGCACGCTGGCGGGGGTCACGGTGGCGAGATCCACCGGGCGCGAGAGCGCGACCGTGATCGGTTGCACCGTACCGAATCCGGTGAGCCGTTCCAGCCCGTCCGCGGTCGCACGCAAATCGGCGCGCGCGGCGTCGAGCGCCGGGTCGCTCGCGTCGAGCCCGCGCCACACGACGCGATCTGGGACCCGGATCGTCCCGTCGCCGCGTACGAGCCTCGTGTCGGGATACGGATTGTCGGGCGCCTCGGGGTCTGCAGCGAACAGCGCTATCGGACCCGCACGATCGCGCACACGGACGCCGAGGAGTGACTGGAACGCCTCGTCCGGCTGCAGCGCCAGCCCATCGTGATCGCGGACGCGCTTCGTCACGACGAACCCGTACTGACGGCCGCCGACGAGCGGATCGATCGGTTGGATGGCACCGGCCCAATCGCCGCTCGCGACCGGCATGAAGGGCGGGAACACGGAGCTGCGATCCGCCGCGAGCGCCACCCAGTCGACTTCGACGTCGTCGGTCGGCTCCAGCGAGGCCCCCGAGTCGCCGGTCGATTCGGCCCGCAGACAGTAGGCGCCCGCAAACCGTGACGCTCCCTTGCCGGCCTGCTTCACCACGACCCCGAACTTCCGCTCCTGCACCTCGATCGCGAGCGGCAGATCGCCGCGCGCACGGGCGCCCGGCCCGCGGAGCTGGAGCACGGTGCCGGCGTTCCGTGGATCGGACCGCGCTTCGAGCGTGAGCAGCATCGTCTCGTCGGCGTCGAACACGCTGAACGTGTCGACATCAGGCCGGCCGCCGAAGCGATCCCCCATCACCGCACACACCGTCGCCGTCTCGCCCGCAGCGGCCGCTGCCATGTCGAGGCTCGCCAGGAGGACGAGGGCCATGTGGAGTCTCCGCAGCATTCCACGGGTTTCTAGCACCATCCCGGTGCATCGGGGCGGCTACCGCTTGACGGAGCGACACACGACCCGGCCGTTGCGGGTCTTGCAGAGCGGGCTCAACCCCGGCGGGCCGGTGAAGCGGACCTCGCCGCAGCGGGCGCCCTCGGTCGACGCGTCGAACACGAACGTCGCGCGGAGCGGCTGCTCGAGCGCGGCGGGATCGACGGCCGCAAGCGCCGCCCCGACCTGGAAGCCGATCAGCGGCGCCTTCTTCGGCGATTGCGTGAGCCGCGCGCTCGTCACCACGTCGCCCTTCGCGCCCTTGTACTTGAGCTTCTTCCAGCCGCGCTTGGTCGCGCGGTCGAACGCTCCGGCGGGCGCGGCGGCATCGACGACCAACCGCCCGGCGCCGTCCTCGACGACGAGGCGCAAGCCTGTCGCCGCGGGGTCGAGCGCCGGGGCGTCCGGCATGGACACCGCCCCCTTCACGGCGAGCTTCCCACCCTTCAGCGCCAGGATAGGCTTCGCGATCGCGATGCCGGCGAAGCACGGATCACAGGCATCGCCGCGTCCGTCGGCGTCGGCGTCCGCCTGCGCCGCACCCGCTTCGGGCGCGTTGGCGGCCTCCGGGCAATTGTCCGCACAGTCGGCGACTCCGTCCTGATCGCCGTCGGCGGGATCGGTGCAGGTCGTGGGTGTGGCGTCGGACTGCATGGTCACGGCGAGGCCGCCGTCGGTGACGTCGAGCGAAAGCTCGAACCCCGGCTCGAGGCCCGTGACGTTCACGGCGGAAAACGCACCGGCCACCTCACCACCGGCCTGCAAGACCGGGAAAGCGTCGCCCGCCCGCGGGGCGTAGCCGTCGATGAAGCGCAGCTCGAGGGTGCCGCCGAGGGTGAGGTCGCCGGGGACGTCGAGCAGGTCGGTCTGCCCGGCACCCGTCCCGGCCACCTCCATCACCAGCCGGCTACTCGCCCCCAGCTCGAGATTGTCCTCGATCCGCAATGTCCCCGGCGAGTTGCCGGACGCGATCACGCCGAGATTGGTGAGCGTGCCGCCGCGCGGGTCGATCTCCGTCGTACCGACGCGCAGGACGCCGCTGCCACTTATCGTGCAGCGAGTCGTACAGAAGAGCGCCCCGCCAACCTCTACCGTACCCCCGTTGGCCAGGACGAGCGATCCACCAGCCCGCGTCGGGGGATCTTCCCCGACGCCGATCGAGAGATTCCCGTCGACCTGCCAGGTACCCGCGTTCACCCGCACGGTCCCCGGACGCGCCACGCCGTCGATGAAGGGATCGGGCGATTCGACCAACGCGGTGGTGCCCGTGATCTCGAGCACCCCGCCCTCGCTCACTTCGAGATTTGCGGAGGCGACGAGCCATCCACCGGCCGTCACGGAGAGAAACCCCTGGACGTTCGCGAACTGAGACTGGATCAGACCACCGTCTTGGACTTCCACGGAGCCCCCATCGACCAGGTTGAGGGTCTGGGCCTTTAGAAACCCCGCCACCTCGATCGTGCTGGGTGCAACCGTATCGCTTCCAACCGCGGTGGAGATTGTCTCGACTCGTCCGGACCCCTCGATACGCAACGTGCCGCGGCCCCCGGGTGGCTCGAAAGATCCCAGCACCAATTCGCTGGCCACGATCTTCCCGGAGGCCCCCACGGTGACGGCGCCGCCCCCACCGGCTTCCGTGCCGACCAATAGGCTGAATGCGATGACCTCGCCGAATTCGAAGACATCGAGAACCCCCGAACCGCCGGCGCCGACGACGACAAAGTTCGTCGATTCGAGCTTCGAGGTGAGCGTGGTGCTCGTTCCAACGAGCTCGGCGACACCTTCGCCACCCGCACGCGCCCCAAGGGTGATGTTCTCGGCCGCCTTGACCAGCCCCCCTCCGTACACGGTCAGCGTGCCGTCGCCGTCGTCACCCACGATCAGCGGCCCCCCGCCTTCCCAGCGCGATTGGGAGCCTCGCACGCGCAGCAGGCCCTTGCCCCCAAAGCCGATCGTGGTCTGACCGAACACGTTCGCGCTGGCGCCCGCCTCGACCACCGCCTCGCCGTAGCCACCGGGTCCGAAGGTCACCTGGCTCGCCTGCAAGGTGCCGCTGCTTGCACCCGATCTGCTCACACGCAGGATGGGTCCGAGGCCCTCGGGATCGTCCACCGCGCGTGGCCCCGCCGTGCGGGTGGAGCGCGACCCGCTGTCGACGAGAGCGGGCCCACCACCGTCCTCGGGTCCGCCGACGGTGACCGCGTCGCCCGTCACGCTGCCGCCGGCGATCTCGAGCGTCGCGGCGGCGAGCCCGCCCACGGCGAGCGCGCTGGTGGCGGTGAGCTGCGAGCCCGGCGGAACGCGAATCGTCGCGCGCGTGTCGCCGGAGTCCCCGATGGCGACGTTGGCCGCGTTCACCGTCGTGTTGGCGAGCGAAAGCTCGGCCGCGTCGCCCACCCGCAGCCCCGAGTTGCCGGTGAGCTGGAGCGCTCCGTCGCTCAAGGTGAGCCGAGCACCGCGCACGCGGGCGGAGCCCGTCGTCCGGCCGCCGCCGAGCGCCACGGTGTAGGTGCCGGGAACGGCGAAGACCGCGACGTCGGCCCCCGCGGGCACCTCACCGCCCTCCCAGTTGGCTCCCTCGCCGAAGTCGCCGCCGTCCGGGTTCACCCACGGGACTTCGGTCGCGCCCTCACAGACGACCTCGCTGCAGCTGCTGCTGTCGCCCCGGTACTGCCCGATCCCCTCGCAGGAAGCGAAGGTTCCCTGCGAGCAGGATCCGTCCTCGAGGCAGCACGCCCCCTGGGCGGAGCAGAGGTCGCAGATCAGGGTACCGTTGTTGTTCGCCGGCTCCGATCGGCAATCGGTGATGTTGATCGAGGTGGGTCGGAGAACCTGACCCAGCGTCAGACAGTCGCACGCGAGGATGGCCCCCGTGGCGGTGCAGTTCTCGCAGCTGGCCCGATAGCTGCCGGGCGGAAGCACTCCGGCGGGAAAGCCGCACGCCTGCGCGCTGCCGCCGAGCGGAGCGATGCCCAGCAGGGCCACGGCGGAGAGCCCGGCGCCGGCGAGCCCGAATCTGAGGCGGTCCTGGAGGCGGCGGGATGACACGTCTTGCTACCAAGACTACCTCGGAACGATGGAACAAAAAAAGAGCTTTCTGACGCGCGCAGGCCCGGGACGATGAGGGAGCACTCTCCCATGACCGGCGATCCCGCTACCCGGCGACGTCCCAGCGCATGGGGCGCGCCGGCAGGTAGACGCAGGTGGTGCCGGTGCGGATCGCCTTCGTGAGATGGCGCGCCAGCTCCGCGTGTTCGTCGTCGAGGCGGGCGATCGCGGTGTTGATGCGGTTGTACACGGCCTTGCGCGCCCGCTCGAGCGGCGAGCCCGCGGCGCGGCGCATCTGGCCTCCGAGCCCGTAGGTGGCGGCGAGCTCCGCGTGCAGAACCTCCAGGCGCTCGCGCGCACGCGCGGCGCGTCCCAGGTCCTTCGCGGCTTCCGCACAGCTCACCTCTTCTTCCAGCTCCCGCAACGCCTCGCGGTACGCGGCGCGCGCGCGTGTGTCGGCCGCCAGGTCACTCTCCGCGCTCTCGGCGCGCGTCGCGCGCAGCCCCTCCGGAACCGACGCACTGGTGGGCGCCCCACCCTCCGTCACCGCCAACAGATCGAAGACGTGCAGCTCGCGGCCGGGCTCCTCCACCAGCGCCGCCAGGTAGCGCAGTCCCTTCACGTCACGAAGCCGCGTCGTGCGCCCGGCGAACACGATCGTCCAGTACTCGCCCTCGCGGTGCATCGAAGCCGCCTCGACCAGCGGCGGGACCGCAGTGACGCCTCCCGGACCTCGAATCTCCGCGATCCGTGCCGAGAGACAGCCCATGCCATACGTTCGCGCGGTCGCCTCGGCCCGAGCGAGCAGGTCGGCGGCCCGGGACGGATCGCCCGAGGGCGAGCGGAGCAGCAGCCGCGCGCACGCCACCTGCGTGTGCGCCATCCACGGCACGGCGCGGAGTCGCTCGTTCAGCACCAGCGCGTGCTCGAGGTGCTCGCGCGCTTCGTCCCAACGCTCGAGCACCATGGCCAGCATGCCGAGGTATCGCGCCGCCGCACCGAACGAGATGGCTCCCGCCGCGATCAGATGGCGGTCACCATACGGAGCGAGCAACGGGTACACTGCGGCTGCGCTCTCGGTATCGCCCACGGTCACGATCGCGTCCGCGAGCTGCGCCATCGCGCTCAGCCAGAAGTTGTCGTGCGGCAGGCGCTCGAAACCGTGGCGCCGCAGACCGTCGAGCAGCGCGCGCGCCTGGGCGCGGTGCCCGAGCTCGGAATGGACGAACGCCAGCGCCGCGCGCCACATCAGCACGTCCGGCTGCGCCGCGGCGATCGCCGTGAGCGACGGCTCGACCTCGGCGAGCCGGCCCTGCTCACGGCGGATCGTGCCCAGCTGTCCCGCGTACGTCTGCAGCGCGTGGTCCGGCTCGGCGCTCTGCCCGATGGCGAGCGCCTCACCGGCCCAGCGCTCGCTCTCCGCGAAATCGCCGTCGAGAAAAGCCTGCAGCGCCCGGCAGACGACGGCGGTCCACCGGTACGACGGCTGGCGCAGCTCGTCAGCGAGACGGAGATGTCGCGCCGCCGCCAGGTCGATCGCGGCTCGTTCACCCAGCTCGAGCAGATCGCGCAGCCGTGCGGTGCGTCCTTCGAACTCGAGATCCCGATTGCCGATCTGCTCGGCCAGGCGCACCACCTCCTCCGTGACGGTGTCGCGCTCGGCGGGATGCGCGTCGCGCATCATCCAGTGGAGGCGCGAGAGGCAGAAGCCGAGCGCGGCCGGATCACCGCCGCGTCGCGCGACGGCGACGGCCTCGCTCGCCAGCGCGCCGCGGCCCGGCGCGCCCGCGAGCCGGGCCATCAATCGCGCTCGGCGCGCGTCGTCGGCCGGGCCCAACGCCGCCAGCGCGTCGTCGAGCAGCCGTGCTAGCGCGGGATCGAACAGTTCGGCCGACATGACGCCGGCCGTGTGATCCAGAGGGTAGGAGAGGGCCGCGGCGGCCAGTCGCTCGGGCGACCCGAGGGTGCGCGCGTCATTGGCGGCTCGCTCGAGCGCTCCGCGCGCTTCGTGCGACCGGCCAGCGCGCGCGAGCGCCGCTCCGAGCGCGAGCGTCAGGTCGCAACGACGCTCGGCGGCACCGCCGGCCGCAGTCCCGTCGAAGATCGCGAGAGCGCGTCGGAAATGCGCGGCGGCATCGTCGTACGCCCACGCCGCCATCGCCCCCTCACCGGCGCGCGCCGCCCACGCGATGGCGGGCTCGGGCACGCCGGCTCGCGCGTAGTGAAACGCCAGCTCCTCGCACCGAGGGGAATCCGCTCCCGCCAGTGCCTCCAGGGCGCTCGCGATCCGCGCGTGCAGCGGGGGACGCTCGCCTTCCGGGATCTCGGCGTAGAGCGCGTCGCGCACGAGCGCGTGCGTGAAGTGGAAACGGGAGAGCGTCTCAGGATCCGTCGGATCGAGCAGACGCGCCGCTACGGCTTCGGCGAGCGAGGTCCGGAGCGCGGCGGCGGTGCTGCCCCTGTCATCCGCGGCGAGCCGTTCGAGGAGTACCACGTCGAACTCGGCGCCCACGGCCGCTCCCCACCCGAGCAACGTGCGGGTGGACGGGGTGAGTGCCACCAACCGCCGGCGAATCACGTGGCGGACCCCCGACGGCAGCCGTGCACTCGCGACGTCCTCGGCACGCAGATCTGCGAGGCGTCCCTCGGCGCCGAGCAAGCGGACGATCTCCGTCACGAACAGTGGGTTGCCGTCGGTGCGTCGGTGCAGTGCCGCAACGACGCCGCTCTCCATGGGCCGCCCCACGGCCGTCGCGAGGAACGATCCGACGGCCGGCTCGTCCAGGCCGCGAAGATCGATCACATCGGCCTCGCGGCGTACGTCGGCTAGCGCACCCGCGTGCGCCTCGTCGAGATCGGGCAGTGGATCCCGACAGGTCGCGAGGAGCAGTATCCGTGACGAACGGGGGTCGCGGGCGACGAACTGCAGGAGACGCAGCGAGGCCTCGTCCGCCCACTGCACGTCGTCGAGGACGAGCAGCAGGGGTGCTGGAACACTCGCGGCCGCCAGCACCGCGGTCACGTCGTCGAACAGCCGGAAACGCGCGGTCGCGTCGTCGACGTGCGCCGGCGCTTCGGGCAATCGATCGGGTGCGCCCACCTCGGGAACGATGCGCGCCACGCTCCCGAGAGCGAGCGTATCGGTACGCGCCAGGTCATCGCGGCCGCCCCCACCCAGCAGCTGCCGCAACACCTGCCGCCACAGCCAGTACGCGGGCGCGCCTGCGTCCTCGTGACCGCGGCCGACCAGGGCGACTACGCCGCGCTCGCGCGCCACGGCGACGACCTCGGCGGCCGTGCGTGTCTTGCCGATCCCCGGCTCCCCCGTAAGGAGCACGAGCCGTCCGCTGCCCGCCCGCGCCTGGTCCAAACCGTCGGCGAGGAGCGCTAGCAACGGCTCGCGACCGACGAACGTCCCGCCCCTCCCCCGATTGCGCTGGCTCGGTTCGGTGTCCACAGCGTGGAAGCGCGACTCTATCGACGGCAGCCTTTGGGGGTCAATCCTTCTTCGGATGTAACCTCCGGGGTGCCCGGCACGTGCTACCCCTTAGATGATGCTCGGAGGTGCTGCATGGCTCGCATAGAAGGCGTTCCCCCCACGACCCCCACTGCGCTGCTCCGCGTCTCGGAGTGGTTCACCCGTCGGAAGCTCGGGCGGTCGATGGAGCCCCTTCGGGGATACGCCCGCAGCAATGCCGTGCTCTTGGCGATGGCCGGCCTCGAGATGGGCATGGAGCGGGCGAAGCGCATCGATCCCCGCCTGCGCGGCCTGGCAGAGCTGCGCGTCGCCGCACTCGTCGGCTGTGCGTTCTGCCTCGACATCGGCTCGTCCATCGTCCGGAACCTCGGCGTACCCGATGCCCAGCTCCTCGATTTGAACCACCACCGCGAGAGCCCGGCCTTCTCGGCGCGGGAGAAGGCGGTGCTCGAGTACGCGGACCGCATGACGGCGACGCCGGTCGACGTGCGCGACGAGGACGTGACACGGCTGCGCGAGTTCCTCGACGAAGGCCAGCTCGTGGAGCTGACCGCCGCCATCGCGCACGAGAACCTGCGCTCGCGGATGAACCACGCGCTCGGGTACGGCGCGGACGGCTTCAGTACGGGCGGCGTGTGCGCGCTGCCGGCCGCGCAGACCGGCACGTCGCACTGACGCGGCTCGCTACGTTCGAAACACGAAGTAAACCGCCCCGCAGACGCAGAGCGCCGCCCACAGATAGTTCAGCCGGATCGGCTGGCCCATGTAGAGGACGGCGAAAGGCACGAAGACGGTGAGCGCGATCACCTCCTGCAGAATCTTCAGCTGTCCCAGGTCGAGCCGCGTGTAGCCGATGCGGTTGGCCGGCACCTGCAGCAGGTACTCGAACAGGGCGATCCCCCAGCTGACCAGCGCCGCCACGATCCACGGCTTGTGGCCGAGATCCTTCAAATGCGCATACCAGGCAAACGTCATGAAGACGTTCGAGCAGACGAGCAGGAGGATGGTCGTCGGGATCGCGGGCATGCGGCGCGGAGCTACAGGACCGTGCGCCGCGACGCCAGCAACGCCGCCCCGAGGGCGATCGCGGCGAGCACCGTCCGCACCCAGTGCCAGAAGGCCCACCTCGCCAGCACCGCCGGAACGTCTTCGACGGAAATGCTTCCGGCGGCGAACGCGGCGTTCACGCCCTGGAAGAAGAGCGGGAACATGACGACGGCGACGACGACGAGCAGCGCCGCCAGCACTGCAGGCCCGCGCGCCGGCCCCCGTTGCCGTACCGCCACGACCGCCGCCGCGACGGCCAGCAGCGCGCTCGTCACGGTGAGCGGCCCGAAGAACCGTATCAGGCGGCGGTCGTTCGCCGCGTACCACGCGAGGAACTCCTGCGGCGAGAGCGCACGCCAGTGTGGGACCATGACGCAGCCCTCGGTCAGCATCGCGCCCAGGTAGACGGCGAGCCCGGCGACCGCGAGGAGCGGCAGCACCCGGGGCCTCATCGAACGGCACCGGCGAGGAGCGATTCGAGGAACGCCGCGCTCTCCTCTTCGAGCCGCGCGCACGCCAGCAGCGTGTCGCGTGCGGCGGGGGTTTCGGCGTGCTTGGCGAACGATCGCCACGTCGCCGCGCCCAGGCGCTCGCCGTCGGCCTGTATGCGAAACTGCTCGTCCAGCGTTCGCCCCGCGAAGAGCGCCCGGTTCACCTCCAGCAGGTCGGGGTTGGCCGCGAGGATCTCCCGCTGCACGGTGGATGCCGAGGGGTACAGTCCTTCGATGCGCCGCGCGATCTCCTCCTCGCGGTCGGCGCAGGCCCGCAGTCCCGTCTGCACGTCCGCCCGCGGGACCTGCGTCGCCCACTCGCGGTAGCGCTCGGCGGCGAGCCGCTCCGCCGCGGCGATCAGGAGCGGCTGCCGCTCGCGCGGGAGACGCGCCAGGATCGGTGCCAGCACCTCGCCGATGTTCATGATCCGGCCCGCTCGATCTTCGCGAGCAGTGCCCGCACCGTCTCCTGGTGCGCGCGCGTCGTGAACGTGCTCGGCTCCGCGAACTCCTCGGCGAGCACGCTCTGCTCCCACGTCATGTCGGCGGCAGCACGCATGAGCGGCTTCGTCATGGTCACCACGTGCTCCGGCAGCCGGCAGACACGATCGCACCAATCGCGCGTGAGGTCGCGCAGGTGATCGGCGGGCACGACGGCGTTGACGAGCCCCATCTCGTGCGCCTCGCGGGCGGTGAGCACGTTGCCGCGCAGGAACAGCTCGAAGGCGCGCTGATACCCGAGCCGTCTCGTGAGCGCCCAGTTGGTGCCGACCTCCGGCACGAGCCCGATGCGACCGAACGCGGTGACGAGTCGCGCTTCCTCGGACGCCAGCACGAGGTCGCTGGTGAGGGCCCATGCCAGCGCCACGCCGGCCGCGGGCCCATTCAACGCCGCGATGACGACCTTGTCCGTCTGCCGGATGATCCGCGCGATGCCGCCGAACTGATAGCGGATCCATTTCCAGAGACCGGTCGTGCCCTCGGACCGCTCCGCGTAGGTGTGCGCACGATCGGTCATGAGCTTCCAATCGCCACCGACCGAGAAGAAACCGCCCTCGCCGGTGAGCACGAGAACGCGGAGATCGGGATCGGCCGTGAGCTGCTCCAGCGCGCGGCGGAGCTGTACCGTGAGCGCCCCGGAGAGCGCGTTCTGGTTCTCGGGGTCGTTCATGCGCACGATCGCCACGGCGGGCGTCGGGCGATCGGTGAGGACGAGCGTGCGCGTGTCCTGCTCGAGGGAGCGAATGTAGTCGGGGTAGTCGAGATTGCTCATGCCGTTCCTCCCGCGGCTGCCGTCTAGCACGATGTCGACACTCGCGTTAGCCTCCGCTACGACTCCCTACCGCATGGAGCGCGTGATCATCTACACGGATGGAGCCTGCCTCGGGAATCCGGGGCCGGGGGGATGGGCGGCGGTGATCCTCACCACGAGCGGGCGGCGCGAGATCACCGGCTTCGAGCCGGCGACGACCAACAACCGCATGGAGCTGCGCGCGGCGCTCGAAGGGCTGCGGGCGCTGGCGCCGGGCTCGGCGGCCGATCTGCACACCGACTCCCAGTACGTCCGCAACGGCATGCACGAATGGCTCGCGCGCTGGAAGCGCAACGGCTGGCGCACGGCCGACAAGAAGCCGGTGAAGAACGACGACTTGTGGCGGGCCCTGGACGAGACGGCCGCCGCGCACGACGTCCGCTGGCACTGGGTCCGCGGACACGACGGCAACGTCGAGAACGAACGCTGCGACGTGCTCGCGAACGAGGCCATCCGGCAGGGGCTCGCCGCACGGTAGGCACATGCACGGCGTCCTCTCGTGGGCCTCGACGGTCGTCTTTCTCCCCGTCTTCGGCGCCGTCATGGTCTTCTTCGACGTCGCCCAGCGGATGGCCTACGCGATCGGACAGCGGCCCCAGGAGTACGTCGCCGGCGCGCTGCAATGGTCGTTGGTGCACACGTTCCGCATCTGTGGGACACGGCTGCTGGTCGAGCGTGCGCCGGAGGTCCAGCCGAACACGTCCTACATCATCGTCTCCAACCACCAGAGCATGTTCGACATCCCGATCCTGGGCTCGCTCTTCTTCTCGAACTTTCCCAAGTACATCTCGAAGAAGTCGCTGGGACGCCGCATTCCCAGCGTGTCCTACAACCTCCGCAAAGGCGGCCACGTGCTGATCGACCGGAGCGACGGTCCGGCAGCGGTCGCCGCCATCCGCGAGCTCGGACAGCGAGTCGCTGCCGGCCGCTGCTCGGCGATGATCTTCCCGGAAGGGACGCGCGCACGCCGTGGCGAGCTGGGCGCGTTCAAGCCGGCAGGGCTCGTGGCGCTGCTCGAAGAGGCGCCCACGGCGCCCGTGGTTCCCGTGACGATCGACCAGTCGTGGCGCCTCCTCCAACACAACTTCCTGCCGGTGCCCTGGGGCATACGCATCCGCGTCCACGTAGGCGCGCCGATCGCGCGGGCGCGCGACGAGGACCGCCGCTCGCTCGTCGGCCGCGTGCACGACGAGATCGACGTCGCGCTTCGTCGCGGGCGCGACACCGCGTGCCGTGCCTGAGCTGCCCGACGTCACCCTGTATCTCGACGCGCTCGAACGGCGCGTGCTGCATCACACGCTCGAGCGTATCCGTCTCGCCAGCCCGTTCGTGCTCCGCACCGTCGAGCCGCCGATCGCCAGCACCGCCGGATCGACGGTGCGGGGACTCCGGCGGGTGGGAAAGCGCATCGTCTTCGAGCTGGACGACGCGCTCTTCCTCGTCGTGCATCTCATGATCGCGGGGCGGCTGCGCTGGAAGCCGCGCGGCGCGCCCATCGCGCGGAGGCTCGGACTGGCCGCCTTCGACTTCGACGCCGGCACCATGCTTCTCACCGAGGCCGGTACGAAGAAGCGGGCGTCCCTGCACCTCGTGCGCGGCACGGACGCGCTCGGCGCCCTCGACGCGGGCGGCATCGAGCCGCTCGCGGCCGACGACGCCGCACTCCGCGCGGCGCTGTCCATCGAGCGGCACACCGTGAAGCGCGCGCTCACCGATCCCAGGCTCGTGGCCGGCATCGGCAACGCGTACTCCGACGAGATCCTGCACCGCGCCCGGCTCTCGCCCGTTCGCATGACCGATCAGATGGCGGACGAGGAGTGGACGCGCCTGCTGGCGGCGATCCGCGGCACGCTACGCGATTGGATCGACCGCCTGCGCGCCGAGACCGGGGAGGCGTGGCCGGACAAGGTCACCGCGTTTCGCCCCGGCATGGCCGTTCATGGACGCTACGGTGAAGCCTGTCGCGTCTGCGGCACGCGCATCGCTCGCATCGTGCATGCCGCCAACGAAACCAACTACTGCCCGGGGTGCCAGACGGGGGGCCGGCTGCTCGCCGATCGGTCGCTCTCGCGCGTGCTGCATGCCGACTGGCCGAAGACCGCTGAAGAGCTCGAAGAGCGTACGCGCGGGCCGCGGGAATGAGAACGGAACGGCGCGGGGACGGTGGGGGTGCCGCCCACCGTCCCCGCGCCTCGACTCATGGCGCCAGGCGCCGTGCGTCGTCGGCCATGCCTGCGACCACGGCCCCGATCTGATCGACACAGCCATCGTCGATCACGCCACGGGAACCGAGCCGCTCCACTCTCCGATTCGCGCGCTCGAGGGCACGAGACGCCTTGCGCGCGAGCCTGGCCGCGCGCCCTGGAGAGTCTGCTTCGGCGGCGGCCGTCAGGATGGCGGCACACCGTCGCAACGCCTTCACCACACGCGGAGGCAGATCATCCGCGCAAGCACCGTCCACGCTGGCCGTGGGCTTCACGACCACGCAGGACTCGTCGTTTTCCGGATTGCCGTCGGCCGGATCGGAGGCGACCAGGTTGGCGCAGTTGCGGACGTCGATCAGCGCGCCGCCAGGGCTGCTCGGGATGGCGACGTCGATGGTCAACAGTGCCGAGCCCGCGCTGCCGAGCGAGCCCACGTCCCACGAGCCGGTGCCCAGGTCGTAGAGACCCTGCGAGGGCGTCGCCCCGATGAACGTCACCGTGTCGGGGAGCAGGTCGGAAACGAACACGCCGCTCACACTGCCGCCGCCCACGTTGTTGACCGTGACCTGGAAGGCGATGTCGCAGCCGGTCTGGCCGGGGCCGCCGGGCACCTTGGTGCAGAGGACGATGTTGTCCTCGGCCACGCCGGCGCCGAGCACGAGCGCGTCGGGGCCGCCGTCCTTGCACTCGCAGCTCGCCGACTTCGTGACGGCCAGATCGGCGCCGGGCGTGGGCGTGCAGGTGGGATCGTTCGAGGGATCCTCGACGTTGCTGCACACACCGTTGTCCTCGTTGCACGTGTCGTCGGTGCAGACGTCCTCGTCGTCGCAATCCTTCACCGGCCCCTTGATGCAGAAGCCGCGGCCGTTGCACGCGTCCGTCGTGCACTTGTTTTGATCGACCTCGCACGGCTTGCCGGCCGGAGCCTCGGGCAGGTTGATGGTGCACTGACCCGTCTTGGGATCGCACTCCTTGCCGCCGTCGCACTGGGTCGGTCCGTGACAGGCGACCGGTGGGCCGGCCGGGACGCAGAACCCGCGATCGTTGCACTTGTCCGGTGTGCACTTGTTGCGATCGCGCTCGCAGACTTTGCCTGGACGCTCATCCGGAAGGTCCTTGCACTCGCCCGTGTCCGGATCGCATGCCTTGCCGCCGTCGCATTGTCCAACCGGACCTTGACACTGCACCTCCGAGTCGGGCACGCACTTGCCTTTTCCATCGCACTTCTCGACGGTGCACTTGTCACCGTCCTTGTCGCACGGCGCCCCGACGACGGCCTCTTTGCATGGTCCGCGCCCGCCATCGTCGCTGCTGTCGTCGCTGCTGTCGTCGTCGCCTCGCGCGAAGGCCGACCCGGCGGAAACCGCCAGCGCCATCGCGAGGAACAAGCCCATGCGCCAGGTGTTGCGGGATCTCATCATCTTTCTACCCTCCCTGTTGGTGTATCGCTGCGGCCGCGCAGGGCCAGCGCCGTGTCGAGCAGCCGTGCTGGTTTGCTCGTATCAGCAAAATACGTTGTGTCAACGCAGAATCGCTACAATTCTGCCGCCGTGCGGCAGGTGACACCCGTGAATCGGAGACGGACCTCGCCCGGATGTGACGCGAGGTAACGCAGGACCGCCACCCACACGAGGGTCGTCCCGAACATCTCGATGGTCTCCTCGATCGACTTCGAGAAGTGGAGGACCACTTCGTAGGGCGAGCGCCCGAACCGCCGCCGGCTGATCTGATACAGGTCGAGCCCGGCGGCCAGCCGGCGGTAGGGATTGTCCGGGTCTCCCGGATCGAGGCCTTCGAGGAAGTCCAGGCCCACCGCTACGACGAAGCAGGCGATTCCGCCCAAAAGTAGGAGGCGTCCCGCACGATCGCCCAACTCGCGCCACGAGAACACGAGGGTGAACACCCCGAGCAGCGCGAACGCCGGGAGGAACAGCAGCTGCCAGGCATAACTCGGGAACGAGTCGAGCACCGTCCCGTCGCCGATGTGGCGGCCGAACGCGCTGCCGAGCCGCTCGTGGAGCTTACTGCCATCGTCTATGGCCATGTACGTAAAGAAGGATGCGATCACGGCCCACCCGGCGACACGCCATTCGGCCGGACGCCGGCGGCGCTCGACGGCCCAGACGAGCCAGAGGGTCAACCCGAGCAGCAGGGTCTGCACGGGGCCGAACCAACCCGGGAGGCCGTCCTCGCGGGTGATGTTGAAGAGGCGCCGGATGGCCGGCACGTCGCTCCCCCCGGCGAAGCTCACGTAGTAGTCGAGCAGGACGAACGCGATCTCGATCGCGACGCACACGACCAGGACGCCCACGAGGAGACGCCGGTACGGCAACTCCAGCGTCACGCTCTCGCCGCTCACCCCCACCCCACGAACCCCGGCCCTCTCCTACTCCGCTTTCGTGGCGGCGCAAGTGTGGCCTCGGGACGCGGTGCGCGCGCCGATGCGCCCCTGGTATGGTCGCGCGACATGACCCGGCCGCCGACACGCTGCCTCGTCGTCTCCCATTTTCACTGGGACCGCGAATGGTACCGGACGTTTCAGAGCTACCGCGCCCGACTCGTCGACGCCGTGGATCGGGTACTGGACCTGCTCGACGAGGATCCCGGGTGCCGCTTCGTATTGGACGGCCAGGTCGTGCTGCTCGAGGACTATCTGGCACTGCGGCCGCAGCGGCGCACCGATCTCGCACGTGCCGTCCACGAGGGCCGGCTCGCCATCGGTCCGTGGTACGTGCAGCCCGACTCCTTCCTTCCGTCGGGCGAGTCCCACGTCCGCAACCTGCTGGCCGGCCGCCGCGCCGGCACGCCGTTCGGTCCGCTCTCCCGTATCGCATACCTGCCCGATTCGTTCGGGCACCCGGCGCAGATGCCGCAGATCTTCGCGGGGTTTGGCCTCGATCCCTTCGTCTACTGGCGCGGCAATGGTGACGAGCTCGATCGACTCGGTCCGTGCTACCGCTGGATCGCCCCGGACGGGAGCGCGGTGAAGGCGTTCGTGCTGACCGAGGGGTATTTCAACAGCGCGTTCCTGCCGGCCGACGTCGGCGCGGCGGCACGCGGGCTGGCGGAGGTCGCGGAGCGGCTCGCCTCCACGGGCGTGCGGCCGGTCGTTCTCATGAACGGCTTCGATCACATGCCGCCCGACGTGCATGCGGGCGCGGTCGTCGAGCGCATGGCGAGCGACACCGGATGGGAAGTCCGCCGCGGGCTGCTCGACGCGCTTCGCGAGGAGTCCGCCGTGCCGGCGTCGGAGTACACGGGGGCGCTCGACGGCGGGCGGCTCGCCAATCTGCTGCCCGGCGTCTGGTCGGCACGCATGCCGATCAAGATCGCGAGCCGTCGCCTCGAAGCGCTGCTCGAAGGGTGGCTCGAGCCGTGGACGGCACTCGCCCCGTCGCTCGGACTTCCCGACGAACGACCGGCGCTCGCGCTCGCCTGGCGCACGCTGCTCGAATGCCAGGCGCACGATTCGATCGGCGGGTGCGCCGTCGACGAGGTAGCCAGACAGGTCGAAGCGCGGCTCGCCGAGGCGACCGATCTCGGTCGCCAGACGCTCGATCGCATGCTCGGACGGCTCGCCGGACTCGGCACCGAGCGCTGCATTCCGCTCACGGAGGAGCAGACGGTCGTCGTGTTCAACCCTTCGGCCATGCCGAGAACGGACGTCGTCCGCGTGGCGCTCGAAGACTACCCCGCCCTTCGCCTTCCGCTGGGTGGCCCGGCGCTCGGACCGCTCACGCTGGCAACGCTCGGGCCCGTCGGCTTCGCCATCGACGGCGCCCCCGCGCGGGTCGTTCCTTCGCCCGATCCGACGCGCGCACGATGGGTGCCCGGCCACCAGCCCCTCGATCTCGAGTTCGTCGCGCACGACGTGCCGCCCCTCGGCTGCCGCCGCTATCGGATGACGCGCGTGCCGCCGGCGCCGGACGTGGTCGACGCCGGGCGGGAGATCACGGTGGGCGGCACGTCGGTACGGGTCGCCGATGACGGCACGCTCGACGTGCGGATCGCCCGCCGCACCTGGACCGCGCTCTGCGCCGTCGAGGATCGCGGCGACCGCGGCGACACCTACGACTTCGATCCGGTCGACGGCGGCCCGGGAGCGGCGCTGAGGGATCTCGAGGTGACCAGGCGGCGGCATGCGTCCGGGATCGCTTCCCTCACCAGCCGGCGCCGCTTCGACGTCCCTCGGGCGCTCGGCGCCGACCGCCGGAGCCGCGACGCATCGACGGTGCCGGTCGTGGTCGAGATCGAGGCGCGCATCGTGCCGGGCGTGGAGCGCATCGATCTCGCTCTGCGCGTGGAAAACGGCGCACGCGACCACCGGCTGCGTCTGCTCTTTCCGACCGCGGCGGTCACGTCCGAGGCCGTCGTCGCGACGACGTTCGACGTGGCACGCCGTCCGGTCGGACCGCGGCCCGCCACGCGATGGGTCCACCCGGCGCCGAGCACGTTTGCGCACCAGGGGTGGGTACACGCGGGAGGGCTCACCGTGTTGGCTCCCGGGCTGCCCGAAGCCGAGGTGAACGGCGACGGCACGATCGCGATCACCGTGCTGCGATGCGTGAGTCACCTCGCCCGCTTCGATCTGTCCTGCCGCCCTCTGCCGGCCGGCCCCGAGATGCCGGTGCCGGCTGCCCAGCTCCACGGAACCTTCGAGGCGCAGCTGGGTTTGCTCGCCGGGATCGACGCGACGGAAGCACGCGCCGCCGAGCTCGGGCTGCGCGCCGTGCTCGGAGCCGAGGCGGCTCGGCTCGCGAGCGGGCGCAGCCTGCTGGGAATCCGCCCGCGCGACGTCCTCCTCTCGGCGCTCAAGCCGGCCGCGTGCGGTGACGGTGCGGTGCTGCGGCTCTCGAACCCGAGCTCGGAACCGGTCGATGCCGAGGTCACGCTCGGCTGGCCGATCGGACGTGCCGACCCCGTGCGCCTCGACGAGCATCCCGACACCTGGCCGGTCACCCTCGACGGCACGACCGTACGCTGCCCGATACCGGCCCACGCGCTCCGCTCGATCTGGCTGCGTTGACCGGCATGTATCACGTCCTTGCACGATGTATCACATCCGAGTACAGAGCCACCCATGCGTGACCGCATCGCCGTGGGCCCCATCGATCTCGACGAGCGCAAGGAGCGCGTGCTGCACACGCGCGTCCCCGACTCGCTCGACCGCCACATCAAGCACCGAGCCCGCAGCCTCGGCATGTCCGTCTCGACGGTCGTGCGCAACGTGCTGCTCACCACCTTCGGGTTGGTCGAGGACATCGTCAACGACAGCACCGACATCGCGCTGGCCATCGCCGGCGACCAGACGGCCGCCGCGCGCGGGGCCGGGCGCCGCCGCGCGGGGTCCGAGAAGATCCTCGCCTGGCAGGAAGCGGTCCTCAACGTGAACGCCGTCTGCGAGCACTGCAACGGCCTCTTGCGCAAGGGCACGCGCGCCGCCGTCGGCGTACCGGATGGGCCGGGCCGGCGCGCCGTCATCTGCCGCCCGTGTCTGCGGCGCGTCGAGGGGGACGCCCGATGAAGCTCCGCCACCTCGTGATCCACGATCGGCCCGTGGCCGTTCGAACCGCGGGCAGTGGGCCCGTCCTGCTGCTGATCCACGGCATGGCGGGCAGCTCGCTCACCTGGCGCCACGTGGCGCCCGCGCTGGCGCAATGCTTCACGATCGTGGCGCCGGACCTCCTCGGTCACGGGGACTCCGCCAAACCACGCACCGAGTATTCCGTGAGCGCCCACGCGAACGTGCTGCGCGACGTGCTGACGGCGCTCGACATCGAGCGAGCCACGTTCGTCGGCCAGTCGCTCGGCGGCGGCGTGGCGATGCAGCTGGCCTATCAGTATCCCGAGCGGTGCGAACGCCTCGCGCTCGTCTCGAGCGGGGGGCTCGGTCGCGAGGTGAGCCCGCTGCTTCGCGGGCTCGCCATCCCCGGCGCCGAGCACGTGTTTCCGCTCGTCTGCTCCCCGGCGCTTCGCGATGCGGGCGGTCGCGTCGGAGACTTCCTCTCGCGGCTGGGTCTGCGGGCGGGGCCGGTCGTCGAGGAGATCTGGCGCAGCTATGCGATGCTCGCCGACGGCGACGCGCGCCGTGCCTTCTTTCGCACGCTCGGCGCCGTCATCGATCCCGGCGGGCAGGCCGTGAGCGCCACCGATCGCCTCTATCTGGCCGCCCATCTGCCGACCCTGATCGTGTGGGGATCCTCCGATGCGCTCATTCCGGTCCGGCACGGCATCGCCGCGCACGAGGCCATCCCGGGGAGCCGGCTCGAGATCTTCGACGGCGTCGGGCACTTTCCGCACTGCGAGGCCCCCGAGCGCTTCGTCGAGGTGCTCACGGGCTTCATCGACGGCACCGCGCCCACGTGTACGTCGCTGGACGACTGGAGCCACGTGCTCCGGAGGGAGTCACACCACACGGCACGCTCGGATTGACCGAGCCCGCCCGTGCGGTCACATTAGCCGGCTTCATGACCGCCCGCCGGCCAGACGTCCGTAACATCGCCATCATCGCCCACGTCGACCACGGCAAGACCACGCTGGTCGACGCCATGCTGCACCAGTCGGGCGTGTTTCGGGCCAACGAGCAGGTGATCGACCGCGTGATGGACTCGTTCGCGCTGGAGCGCGAGCGCGGCATCACCATTCTCGCCAAGAATACGAGCATCGTGTGGGAAGGCGTGCGCATCAACATCGTCGACACGCCCGGCCACGCCGACTTCGGCGCCGAGGTCGAGCGGACGCTCGCCATGGTCGACGGCGTGGTGCTGCTGGTCGACGCGTCCGAGGGGCCCCTTCCCCAGACGCGCTTCGTGCTCAGCAAAGCGCTCGAGGCCGGCCTGGAACCCGCCATCTGTCTCAACAAGATCGACCGCGCCGACGCGCGCACGGCCGAGGTGCTCGACGAGATCTACGCCCTCTTCATCGACCTCGGCGCCAACGAGCAGCAGATCGAGTTCCCGGTCGTGTACACGAACGCCCGCGCCGGGACGGCCACGCGGGATCTCGCCGTGGCTGGCACGGATCTCGGTCCGCTGTTCGACGTGATCCTGAAGGACCTCCCGGGACCCAAGATCGAACCGGGCGCCCCCACGCAGTTCCAGGCCAACAACCTGGCGTACGACGACTACGTGGGCCGGCTCGCCATCGGACGGCTCGTCGGCGGCGAGTTGCGCCCCAACGCGACGTACGCCCTCTGCCGCGACGACGGCACGCAGGAGACGGGCAAAGTCACGCGGCTCTATGGTTGGAAGGGCTTGAAGCGCGTCGAGATCGAGAAGGCCGAGGCCGGCGACATCGTGGCCGTAGCCGGCCTCGAAGACATCCGCATCGGCGACACCATCGCCGACGCCGAACGACCCACGCGGCTCCCGTCCATCCGCATCGACGAGCCCACCATCATCATGATGTTCGGCGTCAACATGAGCCCGTGGGGAGGACGGGACGGCAGCCGGGTGACGTCCCGGCAGATCCGCGACCGGCTGGAGCAGGAGAAGCGCCGCAACGTCAGCATCCGCGTCGAGGACACCGACGCGACCGACACCTTCAAGGTCGTGGGCCGCGGCGAGCTGCAGCTCTCGGTCATCATCGAGACCATGCGCCGCGAGGGCTACGAGCTGCAGGTCTCCAAGCCCAACGTCGTCGTGCGCGAGCGCAACGGCGTGGTGGAAGAACCGATGGAGCTGGTCGTGGTCGACGTGCCCAACGACTACGTCGGCGCCGTGACGCAGCTCCTCGGGTTGCGCCGCGGCATCATGACCGACATGCGGCCGGTCGGCGGCGGGCGCGTGCGCGTCGAGTACGCCGTGCCGTCACGCGGCTTGATCGGCTTCCGCTCCCACTTCCTCACCGAGACGCGCGGCACGGGCATCTTGAACACGCTGTTCAACGGCTGGAAGGCGTGGCACGGCCCCATTCCATCGCGCGTGAACGGCGCCATGGTGTCGGACCGCGACGGCGTGGCCACGCCGTATGCGCTCTTCCATCTCCAGGAGCGCGGCACGATCTTCGTTCCCGCGAACACGCCCGTCTACGAGGGCATGGTCGTCGGCGAGTATTCCCGCGACTCGGACCTCGACGTGAACGTCTGCCGCGAGAAGAAGCTCACCAACATGCGTGCTTCGGGCCACGACGAAGCGGTGCGCCTCACGCCGGCGCGGCTGATGGGTCTGGAAGAGTGCCTCGCCTGGATCGACGACGACGAGCTGGTCGAGATCACGCCGGCGGTCATTCGGCTGCGCAAGCGCGAGCGGCGCTCCGCGCTGCGCCCGCGCGGTCCGCGCAGCCAGCGCGTTCAGGCCCCGCCCGCGCCCGCCTGAGGCAGCCCTTCATTCGTTCGGCAACGACTTCAGGAACTCGACGAGGTCGTCGACTTCGTCATCGTCGAGCCCCAGCTCGAACTCCCCGTCGTAGTGGCGCACGACGTCCGCCAGCATCGCAAAGCGGCCGTCGTGGTAGTAGCCGCCCTTCGCGTGCGTCCAGAGACCCGCGAGCGGCGTCGTGCGGTAGCGCCGATCGGGAGCGCGGTTCGCCTGGAAGGCGTCGATCCCGATCTCTTCGGCGGTGTGCAGGTTCCACCCCGGCTCGGTGTAGAGCGGCGGCACGTGGCACCGCGCGCAGTCCGCCTTGCCCGTGAACAGGGCACTCCCACGCGCCGCCGCTGCTTCGTCGAAGCTGCCGGCGGGCGGACGCGGCGCGGGAATGGCGAGCTGGTAGACGTGCAGGGCCGGGAGCTTCGCCGTGATGAGATCCGGCTCGGTGCGCACCTCGCTGAATCCGTTCGCGGCCGCCACGGGAAACTGCGCGGGATCGTTCAAGCGCACGTCGATGAACGTCCCCTTGCCGTGCATCTCCAGGTTCGCGACGAACGCGTTCCAGTAGCTGACGCCGCCCCACCCCGTCGACGTGTGCAGGTTGACGCCGGCCAGCCCGAATGCGGGAGGAATCAGCGTGGCGGCGGTGTCTTGCGTCGGCGTGAATCCCTTGCCGTCGAGAAGGAGCTGCGCGTCGAAACGGCCCGGTCCCCAGCCGAGCAACACCGCGCGCACCGTGGCTTCATCGACGCCGAGGACGTCGGCGATGGGCGACAGGTCGGGCGCCGATTCCACGATCGCGCCGATGTCCAGGTCGCGGTTGGCCCAGCCGTCGAGACGCTTGCCGATGCCGCGGGCGAGACTGTCGTCGACCGTGGAATGGCAGAGCGCGCACTGGATGCCGACGGAGGTGAGGGTGCCCCCTGGCTCGAAGAAGCCCGTCACGCCGACGATCGCGTCGAGCTTCAACAGCGCCAGCGTGGTCGCAGGGTCCTCGAGATCGACGCCGCCGCTGACGATCTTCTTGCGCAGCTCGAGGGGCAACGCCTGCACGTCGACCTTGAGCCCGAGGTCGAGCGCGCTGGCGGGGCTCAGCCCGGGACCGACCCCGCCGTTCGCCTCGCCGGCGATCGACTCGTGGAGGCGGAGCGCACCACCCCAGAAGTGCTCGTCCCCGAACGTGTCGTGGCGAAAGATCTGGCGTCCGTCGAAGACGAGGCGCCGCACGTTGGCGTCGACGAGGCGATCAAAGCCGCGACGGACCTGATGATTCGCGGGTGGCCGCCCGTCGCCCGAAGCCCAAGGGACGGCGACGAGCATCCACGCACCGACGGCCAGGCCGCCGATGCCAGCGACGCATCGACCCAGATTCCGCAAGAAAAAGTATTGCGCCATGATCGTCTCCTCCACATGTATGGAGTGGCGATCTCGCCAAAGGTTCCCGGAGGTATCTAGACGTGCAGCAGGTTACCGCGCGCGACCCGCTCGCCGACCGTGCGCTCAGCGACGAGGCCATCGTGGCCCGGGTGCTCGCCGGTGCGGCCGACCTGTTCGAGCTGCTCATGCGTCGCTACAACCAGCGCCTCTTCCGTGCGGCGCTGGCGGTGCTTCGCGACCACGCGGAGGCCGAAGACGTGGTCCAGGACGCGTGGGTACGCGCATTCGCGCACCTGCATCAGTTCGCGGGACGCGCCCGGTTCGCGACGTGGGTCACGCGCATCGCGATCCACGAAGCGCTCGCGCGCGGTCAGCGCCGCGCGCGCCAGGCCGCGGTGTGCGAGGACACCACCGCCCTCGCCGTGTCCGTGCGTCCCGTGGACGAGGAAGTCGGGGCGCGCGAGGCGGTCGAGCGCATCGAGCGGGCGATCGACGACCTCCCCGACGCCTATCGCGCCGTGTTCATCCTCCGTGAGGTCGAAGGGCTGGACGTCTCGGATACGGCGACCTGCCTCGACCTGCGCGAGGCCACGGTCAAGACACGGCTGCATCGGGCGCGCGGCCTCTTGCGAAGGCAGCTCGATCGCACGCTCGGCATCTCGACGGACGGCGTCTTCGCCTTCGGAGGAGACCGCTGCAATCGCGTCGTCGCGTCGGTGCAGGGACGCGTCGCCGCGCGGGAACTTCATCCCGTTTTCGCGAACCCCTCGTAGCCTCGCGCCGCCACCTCGTCGCACTTCTGCACGTACGCCGGGAAGCCGAGATACGGCATGAAGACCCGCGGCTTCCCCGGGATGTTCGCGCCGAGGTACCAGGAATTGCACGACGGATAGAGCGTCGCGCCGGCGACGTCGTTCACGTGCGCCACCCACGCGTCTTCCGCTTCCCGAGTCGCTTCGATGCGGCGCAGGCGGTGCGCGTCGACGTACGCGATGCAGGCGATGATCCAATTGGCGTGCTGCTCGATCGACGGCACCATGTTGGAGAGCACGGACGGGCTGCCGGGGCCGGTGATGATGAAGAGATTCGGAAAGCCGGCGGTGGACAGGCCGAGATACGTCCGGGGTCCTTCCGCCCATTTCGCCGCCAGGGAAATGGCCTCCCTGCCCTTGATGTCGATGCGGGACAGGGCGCCGGTCATGGCGTCGAAACCGGTGGCGAAGACGACGTCGTCGAGAGCGTAGTCGGCCTGGGCGGTGCGGAGACCGTGCTCGGTCAGCGCCGTGATCGGCGCCGTCGCGACGTCGACGAGCGTGACGTTCGGCCGGTTGAACGTCTCGAAATACCCGGTGTCGCTGCACAGCCGCTTGCAGCCCACCACGGTGCGCGGCAGGAGCAACTCCGCCGTGGCGGGATCGCGGACGATGCCGCGAATCTTTCCGCGCAGGAACTCGGCAGCCGTGTCGTTCGCCTCCCGGCTGAAGACCAGATCGGCGAAACACCCGAGAAACGGCAGCCCACCCTGGCGCCAGCGATCCTCGTATTCCTCGAGCCGCTCTTCGGCCGACACCTCGAGCGCCGTGCGCTCGGTGGAACGCGTGTCGAACCCGAACGGCATCTGGCCGCCGCGCTGGCGCAGCGCCCCGTAGTCGCGCTTGACGGCACGCTGCACGGCGGGATCGAGGGGATGATTCTGCGCCGGAACCGAAAAGTTGGGCGTGCGCTGGAAGACGAAGAGATGCGCCGCCTGGTCGGCGATCAGCGGGATCGCTTGGATGGCCGACGAGCCCGTCCCGATGACGCCGACCCGCCGCCCGCCGAAATCCACGGACTCGTGCGGCCAGTTGCCCGTATGGAAGGTCCGGCCCGAGAACGTCTCGAGGCCGGGCAACGCCGGCGTGTTGGTCGAGGATAGGCAGCCCGTCGCCATGATGCAGAAGCGCGCGGACACCTCGTCGCCCTGGTCGGGCCGTATCCGCCAGCGGTCGCAGGTCTCGTCGAAGATCGCCGACACGACCCGGGTCGAGAGGGTGATGTCGCGGCGGAGATCGAAGCGATCGGCGACGTGATTCAGGTAGCGGAGAATCTCGGCTTGGGGCGCGTACCGCTCGGTCCACTCCCACTCCTGCTGGAGCTCCTCCGAAAACTGGTAGGAGTACTCCAGGCTCTCGACGTCGCAGCGCGCTCCCGGATAGCGGTTCCAAAACCACGTGCCCCCGACGCCGCTGCCTGCTTCGAAGACACGCGCGCTGAGACCGAGCCCACGCAGGCGATGCAGCATGCAGAGACCCGCGAAACCGGCGCCGACCACCACGGCGTCGTACGACTGCGACATTCCAGGACGCTACACCCGATGCGTGCGGGCGGACAAGATCGCGCCCCGTCGCGTACCTCAGCGGTACCGGCGGTCGCCGCGTGAGCGATGGTCGAAGCGGTCGTGATCCCAATCGCGGTCGCGATCCCGGTCTCGCCGGCCACGGTCGTGGTCGTACCCCTGGTCGTGACGGTGTCCGTGATGTGCTCCCCAGTGGCGGGACGGCACGTAGGCGACGCATCCCGCGACGAGTGCTGCGAGGATCGCCGTGGTGAGCACCGGCCTGATGGTGTGTCGCATGGGCGCTGCGAACACGGCCGGCGCGCAGAGGTTGCGAAGCGCGCTCAGATCCCGAGACGCTTCATCAATCGGTAGAGCGTCGTGCGGTCGATCCCGAGCTGCCGGGCGGCTTCGGCGCGGTTGCCGCCGGCGGCCCCGAGCGCCGCGCGCAGCCGGGCCACGGCCGCCCCATCCATGGCGTCCTGCAAGGAGGCGCCGCCCGCGGCCGCGGGAACGCCGGTCGTCTCGTGCAGCAGCATGTCCTCGGGCTCGATCGTCTCGCCGCGCGCCAGCACCACGCCACGCTCGATCGCGTTCTCGAGCTCGCGGACGTTGCCCGGCCAGGCGTGCACCAGCAATGCCTGCTCGGCGGCGGGCGAGAGGTCGAGGCGACGGCCGGCCTCGGCCGCGTGACGGGCCAGGAAGTGGCGCGCGAGCGGGAGGACGTCGGCGCGGCGTTCGCGCAGCGGCGCGAGCTGCAGCGGAATGACGTTCAGCCGGAAGAACAGGTCCTCGCGAAAGCGACCGGCGGCTACCTCGTCGCGCAGCACGCGGTTCGTGGCCACGACGACGCGCACGTCCACGGCGCGCGGAGCGGTGCCGCCCACGCGCAGCACCTCGCCCTCCTGGAGCACGCGCAGCAGCTTTGCCTGGAACTCGGGCGTCACGTCGCCGATCTCGTCGAGAAACAGCGAGCCGCCGCCGGCGCGCTCGAAGCATCCGGCACGCGCCCCCACGGCGCCCGTGAAGGCCCCCTTCTCGTGGCCGAACAGCTCGCTCTCGAGCACCCCCTCCGCGAACGCCTTGCAGTTCACCGCCACGAACGGGCCGCCGACGCGGTCGCTCCAGAAGTGCACCAGCCGCGCGATGAGCTCCTTACCCGTGCCGCTCTCGCCTTGGATGAGCACCGCCGCCTTGCTCGGCGCCACGCGGCGCACCAACGCGAACAGCTCGCGGCTACGCGCGCTTTCGGCGACGACGGATTCCGGCGCATACCGGCCGGTGACCTCCTGGCGGAGGTACCGGTTCTCCCGCTCGAGGCGGGACAGATCGAGGGCGCGCGCCACGCACGCCCGCAGCTCGTCGTTGTCGAAGGGTTTGGTGACGTAGTCGAACGCGCCGTCGCGCATCGCCGCCACCGCCGCCGGCACGTTGCCGAACGCGGTGAGCAGGACCACGGGAAGACCCGGCCGCGTCGCGTGGACCCGGCGCAGTAGCTCCATGCCGTCGATGCCCGGCATCTTCCAGTCGGTGACGATGGCGTCCGCACCGCGGGCGTCGAGCGCCGCGAGCGCGCTTTCCCCGCTCGCACACGTCTCGCACTCGTAGCCGGCGCGCCCGAGCGCGGCAGCAACCACGGCCGCCATGCGCTCCTCGTCGTCGACCACGAGGATGCGCGGCTTCACGCGGCCTCCGGCACGTCGCGCGCGATGGGCAGGCGCACGACGAAGCGCGCGCCGCCGCCGGCACGGTCGTGGACGCTGATGGTCCCGGCGTGCGCCTCGACGATCTGCCGAGCGACCGCGAGGCCGAGCCCGGTGCCTTTGGCCCGCGTGGTGAAGAAGGGCTCGAAGATCCGAGCGCGAAACTCCGGCCGCACGCCGGGCCCCGAATCGGCCACGGCGATCTCGACGCTGTCGCCCTTCGTCTCGGCTTCCAGCACCACGGCCCCGCGACCGTCCATGGCCTCGACCGCGTTGGTGACCAGGCCGAGCAGCACCTGACAGATCAAGTCGGGATCGCCGTGCAGGACGGGCGTGCCCGGCGGGTCGTGACGATCGAGGTGGACGCCGGCACCCGTCACCTCCTCGCGCGCGAGCAGCTCCGTGCGCTCCAACAGCTCCGGCACGCTCACGCTCCGCCGGCGCAGCTGGACCGGCCGCGCGAACGCCAGCAACGAGCTGACGACGTTGCTCAAGCGGTCGATCTCGGCGGTGATGAAGTCGGAGGCGCGGCGCGTGTCCGCGTCGATCGGCCCGGCACCCTCGAGCAGCCCCTGCGCGGCGGATCGAATGACGGCGAGCGGGTTGCGCACCTCGTGGGCGATCGCGGTCGCGAGCTGTCCCAGGGCTGCGAGCTTCTCGCTCTGGGCGAGGCGTGCACGCGTCGCCGCGAGCGCATCGGCCTGCTCGCGGATGAGCGCCGCGGCCTGCGCGTCACGTCGACGCGCGTCCATGGCGTACCCGACGAGGAAGCCCAGGACGGCGAACGAGCTGCCGAAGAAGACGGCCACCACCCAGGTGGCGTCCTTGCCTGCGATCTCGAACGAGATGCCCAACGCCGCGGCGAGGAGCGTGTCGCAGGCAGCCCAAGCGATGCCGCCGCCGAGTCCCCACCAGCGGAGCCGGCCTGGAGCGAAGGGTGACGAGTCACGAGCCATGTCGCATGTCAGCAAGGCGCGGGCCGCGACGATTGTCGCGCAGGGCAACGTCGGATGGCAATCGGAGCGCGCACGGTGTGGCGCCGCCGCCACACCCGTCGCGCGCCGGCCACGCTTCCCCGCGTACAGACGGCCGCCAATGCACGCGTACGATCGTGGCACGTCCCTCGCAATGACCGGCAACCCGTTCGCAAAGAGGAGGATCGCATGAATCGCACGGTGTTCATTCTAGCGGTGGTTTTGGCCGACTTCGTCGGCCTCTCGGCCTGGGCGCTCTATCACCACGGCTACGTGGGTCTGTTCGAGGCCGCGCTGGCGACCCCGGCCGGCATCCAGGTGACCACGGATCTCGTGGTGGCGCTGTCGCTGGTGTCGCTCTGGATGTGGCGCGACTCGCGCGAGCGCGGCATCTCGTTCCTGCCCTTCGCGTTGCTCACGGTCACGCTCGGCTCGATCGGTCCGCTCTGCTATCTCCTGCGCCGCGAGCTGGGCGAGACCCGCCACGCCGCAGCGGTTCCGGCCCGCTGAGCTCGTTCGCCCCGGGGCCACGCGGCCCCGGGGCTCGTCGGCGTGCACGCACGCTCGCGTCCCGCCCATCGTCCGCGGGCTCGGAACGGGTAGTCGATGCCCTCGTTGGACAGCAATCGACCACTGGGCTACAGCCGGCGCCGAGCCGAGGCGAGGGAGCGCGTGGCGACGAAACCCTGGGACAGTCGGTTGGCGAACCTGCTGGTTCGTCCGTTGCGTCACACGCGCGTTCACCCGAATCACCTCACCACACTCGGCTTGCTGCTGGGACTCACCGGGGCTGGGCTGCTCGCGAGCGGCCATGCGAGCGCCATGCACCTGGGCGCCTTCATCTTCGTGCTGTCGGCCATCGTGGATCATGCCGACGGCGAGCTGGCTCGGATGACGGGGAAGACGTCGGCGTTCGGACACTTCTACGATCGGGCCGCCGATCTGGTGGTGAAGCTGGCCACGTTCATCGGCCTCGGGTTCGGGGTTCGCGCGCGCTACGGCGTGCTCGGCCCCGTGATGGGGTTGGTCGCAGGCTCGGCACTGGTCGCGATCTTCACCATGCGGAGCCGGCTCGCGCAGCGGCACGGTCCGTCGGCATTGGAGCAACCCGCGGCCGGTGGCTTCGAGATCGAGGACATTCTGTACGCGATCGCGCCCGTTACCTGGGCGGGAGTGGCCGGCCCATTCGTCGTGGCGGCCGCCGTCGGTGCACCCGTCTTCGCCCTCTGGGTGGCCCGCGGCTTCCATGCCGACCCGACACCGCTCGGCGCCCGCGACACGCGATGAACGTGCTGCTCATCACCACCGATCAGCACAAGGCGACCACGCTCGGGTGCTACGGTGACCCGATGGGAGCGACGCCCGTGCTCGATCGGCTGGCGGCCGCGGGAACGCGCTTCGCGCAGTGTCGAACGCAGAATCCATTCTGCCAGCCCGCGCGGGCGACGTTGCTCACCGGCACGTATCCGAGCACGCACGGCGTCGTCCGCAACGGCATCGACCTGCCCGACGCCGCGCGCGCCGACTCGCTCGCCACACGATTCGCCGACGAGGGCTTCGCGACCGCCTTGATCGGCAAGGCCCACTTCGCCTCGTACTATCCGGACTTCCCGACCGGGCGCATCGAATCCGTGTCCGATGCCGCGCGCGTGCCCCCGGAGTGGCAGGGCCCGTACTTCGGCTTCCGGCACGTCGAGCTGGTGAGCGACGTGCACAACATCCGACTCGCGCCCGACATGGGCCGCTGGAACTGGGGGTTCGGACCGCCGCCCATGGGCCTGCACTACGGCCGCCACCTCTTTCGCGACGGATACGCGCGCGGCGTGGAGCGTCTGCGGCTCATGCAGCCCGAGGCGGCCGGGACGAGCTGGGGTCCGACGCAGACGTGGAAGAACGCGCTGCCGGAAGAGGACCATCCGACCTCCTGGATCGCTGACCGCGCCGTCGCCTGGCTCGGTCGAGTCGAGGAGCCGTTCTTCGCCTGGGTCAGCTTTCCCGACCCCCACCATCCTTTCGACCCGCCGCATCCCTGGTGCGACCGCTTCCGTCCCGACGACATGGCGGCCGTGCTGCCAACGGCGCACCCCACCGAGTTCGAGGGCAAGCCCGCCTTCCATCGGCAATGGTCGCAAGGCTTTCGCGGCACGCCGTACGAGTGGGCCAATCCCGGCTGGGCGCAGTTCACCGACCAGGAGCGACTCACCATCCTGGCGGCGTACTACGGGATGATCGCGCAGCTCGATCATGCCCTCGGGCGCGTGCTCGACGTGCTGACGGCGCGTGGCCTCGCCGACGAGACGCTGGTCGTCTTCACGGCCGACCACGGCGACTACATGGGCGACCACCAGATGATGCTGAAGGGTCCGATCCACTACGAAGCGCTCATCCGCGTTCCGCTCATCGTGCGTGGGCCAGGGATGATCGCCGGCGCGGTGGTGACCGATCCGGTCGGCACGATCGACGTCGCTCCGACCGTGCTCCGCGCGTGCGGCCTCCCCGTGCCCGCAACCATCCAGGGGCGACCGCTCGGCGATGGCCCGCGCGAGTGGGCGCTCACGGAGGACGACATGATCCGTGGCGCGCTCGCCTTTCGCACGCTGACGACGCACCGCTACCGGCTCACGCGCGCCGAGCACGACGTGGCCGACGGCGAGCTGTACGACCTCGGCGACGATCCGGGCGAGCTGGTGAACCGCTGGGCCGATCCAGGCGTGCGCGGTGTGCGCGCGGACCTGCTCGCGCTCCTGGACGGGGTGATGCGCCACGACCTCGGACGTGACCTCCCGTTGGTATGTCAGGCGGGATGAAGCCGGTCGCAGCCGCCGTGCGCCCGGCCGCATACGCGGGGCTGGCCGTGGGTCTGGCGCTCTTCACCGGGCTGGTCGCGTACCGGGGCGTCCGCGAAGTCGCGGCGGCGCTCGTCGTGGCCGGTCCAGGGCTCGTGGTGGTGGCGTTCTTTCACCTGGGCCCCATGTTGGCCGATGCGCTCGGCTGGCGGACGCTGCTCGGAGCCGCACACCGTCCGTCCGTGCTCGCCATGCTGCGGGCCCGCTGGATCGGCGAGTCGGTAAACGGCTTGCTCCCGGTCATGCAGGTGGGCGGCAACGTGGTGAAGGCACGTCTGCTGGCCGCACGCGGGATACCGCGGGACAGGGCCGCCGCCACGGTGGTGGTGGACGTCATGCTGGTCGTGGCCACCCAGGTCGCGTTCACGCTCGGTGGTGTCGCGCTCTTGCTGCGGCACGTCGGCGGGCGGGAGCTCGTGCCCGCGGCGGTCGGCGGCGCGGCCCTCATGAGTACCTTGCTCGCCGGGTTCTACCTGGCGCAGCGACGCGGACTCTTCGTCGCCATGGCGCGCGGGCTCGGCCACGTGCTGGGCGGCGCAAGTGATGCACTCACGGCGGGCGCCGCCTCGTTGGACACAGAAGTCCGACGGCTCTCTCGCGATCGCCGCACGATGGCGGCCTCGGCTGCATGGCATCTCGCGAGCTGGGTGATCGGTGCCGGCGAGGTGTGGCTCGCCTTGCGCTTTCTCGGGCATCCGGTCGATCTCGAGCAGGCGCTGCTGCTCGAGAGTCTCGGACAGGCGGTTCGCGCGGCGGCGTTTGCGATTCCCGGAGCGCTCGGCGTGCAGGAGGGCGGCTACATTCTCCTCGGTGCCGTGTTGGGCCTCGCGGGGGAGACGTCACTTGCTCTGTCCCTGGCCAAGCGAGTACGAGAGATCCTTCTGGGATTGCCTGGCCTGCTCGTCTGGCAGGCCGAGGGAGCGATGGCCCTGGTGCGGACGGGTGACCGGGGGACGACGTGATGAACATGAGACCTGTTCCGTCGACGCTCCAGACCCTCACGCGCGCGCTGAATACGGGTGGACGCGTTCTCCAGGGCGCGGCGAGCACCCCGTTGGTCCGGCTCGACGCCGCACTGTTTCTCGAGGAGGCGCGCCGCAGGGTTCGGCTCGAGGACTTCGGCGATCTCCCGCTGCGCGAGCCGCTCGAGCGGCTGATTGCCGCGTACGAGCACGATGCGGGTTTGACGCTCATCGGCCGCATCGCGGCGCGGCAAGACACCATCCGGCTGCTCGCGAACCGGTTGCGCATGCAAGCCGACCGGCGGCGTCATCCCGAGATCGAAGCCGAAGGCATTCGCCGGCCCCTGTTCGTCACCGGGTTGCCGCGCACCGGCACCACGCTGCTGCACGGGCTCCTCGCTCAGGATCCCGTGGCGCGCGCGCCGCTCCACTGGGGGTGCGTGTTTCCCTCGCCTCCACCCGACCGCGTGCGCTACGCGAGCGACCGTCGGATCGGCGTGGCGGCCAGACAACTGCGCTGGTTCCATCGCCTGAACCCCGAGATCCGCAAAATCCATGCGGTGGCAGCGCAGCTCCCGGAGGAATGCCTGATCGTCACCAGCCATTCCTTCCTGAGCTTCCAGTTCCAGACGTCGCACCACGTTTCCTCGTACCAGACGTGGCTCGAAGCGCAGGATCTGCGGCCGGCGTATGCCGAGCATCGGCGATTCCTGCAGCACCTCCAGTGGCGCTGCCACGGCGCGCATTGGGTGCTGAAGGCCCCGGCGCATCTGTACGGCATCGACGCGCTGTTCGCCGCCTATCCCGATGCCGGCGTCATCTTGACCCACCGCGAGCCGCTCGAGGTGGTGGCGTCGGCCGCCAGCCTGCACACGGTGTTGCGTAGCACGTTCAGCGACACCGTCGATCCGGTTGCTGTGGGCAGGGAGGTGACGCACCGCTGGGCCGAGGGCATGCGGCGCGCGCTCGCCGCCCGCGACGGCGGCTGCGCTCCCGCCGAGCGTTTCCTCGACGTGCACTACGCCGATCTGGTGCGTGATCCGATCGGGGTGGTGCGGCGGATCTACACGCACTTCGACCTCCCGTACTCTCCCGCGGCCGACGCACGAATGCGCGCGTTCCTCGCCGAGCATCCGAAGGACAAGCATGGGCGGCACGAGTATACGCTCGAGCAGTTCGGGCTCGACCGCGACGTCGAACGCCGGCGCTACGCCTGGTATCGAGAGCGCTTCGGCCTCTAGCGAGCGGCGCCGAGGGCGAGGGGGGCTTGTCGGACGCGTCGCCGCGGTCTAGGAGGCGGCGCGGCCGTGACGATCGTTGCACGCTGGTGGTGGGTCGTGCTCGCCCTCGTCGTCGTCACGGTGGCAGGACGTCGAATGCTCGAGAACCTCATCTTCTTCCCGGATCGCGAGATGCCGCCCACGCCGCCCGGCGTGCTCGACCGCATGATCGAAACCGCGGATGGCGTGCGCATCCACGCCTGGCTCGCCGCGCCGCCCGATCCCACGGCCACGCTCGTCTGGTCCCACGGCAACGGGGGCAACATCGGCAATCGCGCCGAGATCCTGCTCGCGCTGGCGGCGCGCAACCTAGCCGTGCTCGCATACGACTATCGCGGCTACGGACGGAGCGAAGGCACACCGAGCGAGGCCGGCGCGTACCTCGATTCGGAGGCGGCGTACGACCACGTGCGCGCGTCGGGGATCGCACCCGATCGCATCGTCTGCTTCGGGGAATCGCTCGGCGGCACCGTGTCGATCCGGCTCGCGACCGAGCGGCCGTGCGCGGGCGTCGCCGTGGTGGCGACGTTCGGCTCGATGCGCGAGGTCGCCCGCATCCACTATGGGCTGATGGGCAGCGCCATCGGCAGCCGCTTCGACGTCGCGAACCGGATCGCGCGCCTCGCGGTGCCGCTCTTCGTCGCGCACGGCGACCAGGACGAGATCGTGCCCTACGAGCTGGGCGAGCGGCTCTTTGCCGCGGCCCCCGAGCCCAAGCGCTTCCTGCGCGTCCGCGGCGCCATGCACAACGACGTGCTCGGCTATCCCGAGCTGCTCGACGCCGTGGCGACGTTCGCGGCCGATGCGGTCGCGCAGGCCCGATAGCGTCAGGCAATGCCCAGCCGCAGCGCGTGTGCGGCCAGCTCGGCGCGGCGCCGCGCTCCCAGCCGATCCATCAGGCGGCGGACGCGGTCTTTGATCGCAGCGGGGCTCAGGTGCACCTCCGAACCGATCTCGCGGTTGGACGCTCCCGCGGCGACCAACCGCAACACGGCGAGGTCGACGTCGTCGAGATCGAGCCGGCGCGCCAGATCGGCGCGCGTCGCGCGCTTGACGTCGACCAGGAAGGCTTCGCTGGCGTCGCGGTCCGCGGTGACGCCGAAGACGACCTGGGCGATCGCGTCGCGGAGATCGCGGGCGATGCGCATGCGCTCCTCCTGCAACGCGTGCGAGCGCGTGGTCTGCGGGATGGCGTCGTCGCGCCGGTCGGTCTCTTCCAGCACCCGGCAGACGCCCACCCTGCCCACCATGCGCCCGTTCTGCCACAGCGGACCGCCATGGATCTCGAGCCACAGCCGCGAGCCGTCCTTGTGCCGCCCCTCGAGGCGATAGAGCTGGCGGTCGTGGGGAGATTCGACGCGTCGCCGGATCGCCTCCATGGCGGCACTGGCGGCACCGGGCGCCAGCACGTCCATGAAGGGGCGACCCACGAAGTCTTCTCCCGCCGCGCGGTCGTACCCGAACACGTCGTAGGCCCGCGGGTTGAGGTACGTGAAGCGTCCCTCGAGGTCGAGGGCGAACACGACGTCGGCCGCAGATTCGAGAATGGCGCGAAAGTCGACCGCACCGTCGCTCGGCACGGCCGGCGACGTGTTCGTCCGACGAGCCATCGAACGGACCAGATAGCGCACCGTTTGCGGGGAGCCAACCAACGCGCGGCGACCCGGCGCAGCCTGCGTCTGCAGACTGGACTACTCGTCCGGTCGCAGCTGGCCACCTTCCGATCGATCCGTGGCGACGCAGCGGGCCAGGCTCCATGCGGCCCACTCGTCGTCGCCCGGCGCGTCGGCGACGCGGGTGTCACGGAACGTCCGGCACGCGACCGGGTCGTCGAAGAATCCGAGCCGCTCCCACTCCCGGAGTGGCGCCCGGTCGTCCCTGCGCACGCCGCCGTCCTCGTACCGGTACGGCGGCGCGATGAGCACCCACGGGGGCATCGGCCCGCGCGAGCCGACGCAACCCACCATGAGCAGGAGAATCAGCAACGGAGAAAGCAACGGCGAGAGGATGAGTCGTGCAACCGACAGAATCAAAGGCGCCCGCCGTGCACGAGAATGGGAGCTCGGGTAGCGATTGTGGTACCGAGAGCCATGCAGCAATGGGCAGATACGCAGTGGCGGTTGGTGTGTGCCCTGGTGGCGGTGGCGGTCATGCTGGGCGGGCAGACCGCGGGCGCCGCGGACGCCGAAGCCGCGGGCGGCGGCGCCGACAGTCAGGAGCTGGCCAAGAAGCTGCAGAATCCGGTGGCCAGCCTGATCAGCGTGCCGTTTCAGCACAATTTCGACTTCGGCCTCGGGCCGGACGACGACTACCGCTATACGCTGAACGTGCAGCCGGTCATCCCGATCTCGCTCACGAAGGACTGGAACCTCATCTCCCGGACCATTCTCCCGGTCATCTACCAGCCCGAGCTGGTTTCCGGCACGGGCAATACCTTCGGCCTCGGCGACACCACGCAAAGCCTATTCCTCTCGCCCGTCGAGTCACCGGTCATCTGGGGCGTCGGGCCGGTGATGCTGCTGCCGACCGCGACCGACGATCTCCTCGGCGGCGATCAGTGGGGTGCAGGGCCGACCGGCGTGGCGCTCAAGCAGAGCGGTCACTGGACGTACGGCATCCTGGCCAACCACATCTGGTCGTTCGGCAGCGATCACGACCACGCCGACGTCAACGCGACGTTCCTCCAACCCTTCGGATCGTACACGACCAAGAAGGCGACGAGCTTCACGCTCAATACCGAATCCACCTACGATTGGACCGGGTCGCACTGGACGATCCCCTTCAATCTCCAGGTGAGCCAGGTGCTCAAGCTCGGCAAGCAGCCGGTCAGCATCGGTCTCGGTGGTCGCTACTACGCGGAGGCGCCAGCGCAAGGCCCGGAGTGGGGCATTCGCCTGCTCTTCGTGCTGCTTTTCCCGAAGGGGTGATCGAGGGACGAGTTGTTTTTTGGCAGCCGGGCTGCAAGGGTCGCTGCGGAGGGCATCGTGGGAGACAAATCGCCGAAGTCGAAGCAACGCGATCAGAAACAGAAGAGCGTCGAGAAGCAGAAGTCGGACGCCAACGCGAAGGCCAAGCAAGTCGGCTACAGCCACGCGCCCCAGCCGACCTTCAAGGGGAAGAAATAACCCGCATTGCGCGAGCGGCGGCCGACCGATAGGGTGGCGATCGAGCCCGTCAAGAACCCCGCAACGCGATCCGTAGGAGCGTCGCTCCAGACTCACGTGTGCTCTGCACGGACTCCAAAGGGAGGCTCTCGTCATGGGAGCAGGTGTCGGCTGCGATGACTTCGTTGTGTTCGAGGGTGTGCGCGTCGTCCGGGCCACGGGCTCGGACATGTGCTGTTGGATCGCGGGCCGCAGCGTGTGGCTCCCGCGCCGTCACGTGAGAGGCAAGCTTCACTCCAGCGGCGATCATGGTGAGCTGTCGGTCCGTCGCTGGGTCGCCCGCGACCGCGCGCTGATCGATCCCTCCGGTCAGGCGCGTCGAGTGCTCCGGCCGGTCGGCCGTCCACAGGCGGCACCCTCGGGTGCGCGGCTCCACCTCGTAGGAAGCGCATGACACATCTCGCTCAGGCGTTGGCCTATTGCGAGGCCGAATGCCGTCAGGCCGGGCCGCACCGGCGGCTGATGGCGGCCGTGCTGAAACGGGCCATCGACGACGTTCGGGCGTTGCCCGACGAGACGCGCGAGGGGAAGCGATCCGTTCTCAAGGCGAGCGCCTACGTCGCGAGCGGCGATCGCGCCTGGCCGTTCAGCTTCGAGAACCTGTGCGAGGCGCTCGGCTACGACGCGAGGCTACTTCGCCGGGCGTTGCATCGCGCGCCCCGCGACGTCGAGAACTGAGCGGCGCATCCAGTAGTTCATGCGCGTTTTCCTCATTCACGTCCGCGATCCGCAGTTCTACGCCCTTCCCGCGGCAAAGCGCGCGGCGAACGGCAACATCCGGGTGATGGGCTTTCCGCCGATCGGCATCATGTCGCTCTCCGCCGTGCTCAAGCGAGCGGGCCACGAATGCCTCATGTTCGATCAGGCCAACCCGGAGACCCCGGACGAGGTCATCATCGACGAGATCCTGCGCCAGCAGCCCGATCTCGTCGGCCTCAGCTTTCTCAGCACGACCAGCTATCCGTACGCCAAGATGCTCGCCCGTCGGATCCGGACCGCCGACGCGCGGGTGCCGCTCGCCTTCGGCGGCGTGTTCGCCACGCTGAACGCCACGCTCGTCAAGCAGCAATGTCCGGAGGTCGACTTCGTCTGTCGCGGGGACGGTGAGCAGCTCCTCCTCGATCTGCTCGAGCATCTGTCCGACCCGGCCGCGGTACCGGGACTCACCTGGGCTCGCGACGGCGTCCCCGTTCACAATCCGAACCGGGCCCTCGACCGTGACCTCGATCAGTGGCCGTTCCCCGATCGCGAGAGCCTGAAGCTCGACTTCGTCGAGTCGATGCCGCTCGACGTCCCGGCCGTCTTGTCGATGGAGCGGTTCACCACCATGCAGACCTCGCGTGGCTGCCCCTGGCCGTGCGTGTTCTGCGACATCCCCATCTTCAACGAGGGCAAGTGGCGCTCGCGCAGCCCGCAGCACGTCCTCGACGAGCTGGCGCACCTGCAAGCCCTGGGCTACGGCGCGGTCTACTTCGTCGACGATCATTTTCTGCTGCAGCCGAAACGGATCGAGGCGATCTGCCAGGGCATCACCGATGCCGGGATCACGATCGAATGGGGTTGCGAAGGCCGGGTGGACTCGACCGCGCAGCATCTCTTTCCGGCCATGGCCAAGGCGCACTGCCGCACGGTGATGTTCGGCATCGAGAGCGGCAGCCAGCAGGTGCTCGACCGGTTGAAGAAAGAGCAGACGCTGCAGGAGATCGAGACCGCGGTGGTCACCGCGAAGAAGGCCGGCATCGAGATCGTGCACGGCTTCTTCGTGCTGGGCAGCCCGGACGAGACCGTCGAGGACGTGCGAGCGACCTTCGACCTGGCGGCCCGGCTTTCCCTCGACACCTTCGGATTCAACCGGTTGTGCGTCTACCGGGGCACGCCGCTCTGGCACGAATACGTTCGGCGCAACCTCGTCGACGACGCGACCGATTGGTACAAGTACTTCAAGTGCTCGGAGATCGATCCCACGTGTCTGCCCGGGCCGGTGATCAACGCCGAGCGCTCGGCCGGCTTGAAGCGGTTGTTCCGCTACAAGCTGAGCCGCTATCCGCTGCAGACGCTTCGACTCCTGCGACGATTCGTCCGGCACATGCCGTTGCGTGACGTCTACCATCTGATCGTCAAGCCGTTTCTGGGCAAGCAGCAGGGCCCCACCACGAACGAGGTGCTCTCGCGCTCGGTCGAGCACGCCGCGCTCAAGGACGCCGCCGCGACGCTTACCCAGGTCTCCGACGACGCGTTGGAACGGGTCATGGCGACCGCGGCGGCGGAGCGCCTCCGGCTGCACCAGTCCGCCTAGCCGAACGATTCGTCTCAAACCGCAAACGCTCCTTGACACCCTCGAACAGGCGGGCGTACGGTCCGCGTCGGGGGGACGCGAGACATGCATCGACTACTTTTCTTTGCGGTAGGGCTGCTCGGGATCGTCGCGCTGGCGCCCACCGCCAGTGCGCAAGACACGGCAGGCGGCCGAAACTCGGCCTTCGCGGAAGTCTACATTTTCGACCTCGCCCCGCCGGGCCCCTCGCCGGCCGTGGAGTTGACGATCCCGCGCGGCAAGGCCAATCGCATGCTGCTGGCCGACGCCACGATGGTGTCGAACGAATTCGGTCCGACCGCCATCTCGGTGGGAGTACTGGTGAACGGCATCCCGCTGCATTCGGCCGACGCCGCGGTCGCGAACTGCTCGACGGGCGAGTTCGCCTGCACGGCATCGGGCCATTGGTGGATGGACCTCGATGCGGCCGAAGCGTTGAATCCCGGCTTGCTCATCGGGCAGCCGCTCGTGCTGCGCTTCTATGCAGCCGAGGAAACCGGCACCGGAGCCGCCGGCCTTTCGGTCCGCGCCTGGATGCAGAAGAAGTAGTCGACCGTAGCTTCCGCACGGGCGTCACGACGGTTTCGTGACCCGCCAGGTTCCCGCAACGCCGAAGCGACGCTGGAACCAGCGTAGCGGCTCGTGTACGCGAGGGCCCCATGCGAAGAATGTCGATCGCAACGATCGCGTGCGTTCTTGCCCTGGGCCACGGGAGCACGAGCGCGCAGTCGGCGGATCCGCCTCGGCAGCCCACGCTGCGCCGATCGCCGCAGGTGGAGCGGTTGCAGCAGCACCCGGCGATGGTGCCGAAGGACCAGCTGGCCATGCCGTGGAGAAAGGTCGCCCATCGACTTCGCGAAGCCGTGGCGGCGTTCGCGGTGGCCGACGGCGGGGCGACGACGAGCCGGGCCGCCAGGGCCACCGGGGTGCTGCGCGGTCTGGCGCTGCAAGCGAATGGCGAGGGCCGTACCCGCGTGACGGTGTACGTCTCGAGCCTGTCCGAGGAGCAGCGCGCCGCCGTGGAGGCGAATGGCCTGCACGTGACGTTTGCCAGCGCGGAGCATCGGTTCGTCGAGGGCTGGATCCTGCTCCCCGACGTCGAGAGGCTGGCCGCGCTCGATTTCGTCACGTCGGTGCAGCCCACCGTTCCTCCGATCACGAACAGCGGGAGCGTCACGTCGGAAGGCGATGCGCTCCTCACCGCGGATCAGGCCCGACAGACGTTCAGCGTCTCGGGGGCGGGCGTCGAGGTGGGCGTCCTCTCGGACAGCGTCGACGGCATCACGACGGCGCAAGCGAGCGGCGATCTCCCGCCGGGCGTCGACGTGCTGCAGTTCGGGTCGGGGGCCGGCGAGGGAACGGCCATGTTGGAGATCGTCCACGATCTCGCGCCCGGGGCGGCGCTCGCCTTCTACGGTCCGAGCTCGAGCGGCGACATGATCGCGGGGATCAACCAGCTGGCCGCGGCGGGCGCCAAGGTCATCGTCGACGACCTCACGTTCTTCGATCAGCCGCACTTCGAGGAAGGTCCCGTCGCCCAGACGGTGAACGCCGTGGCGGCGACGGGCGTCGTCTACGTCACGTCGTCGGGCAACTTCGCCGCCACCGACGGAGATCGCGGCCACTACGAGGCGGACTACGTCGATGCGGGTTCGGTGGGCGCCGGGCTCGACCACGCGCACCAGTTCGCCCCCGGCGTCACGCTCCAGCGGATCGTGGTGCTGCCGGGGCGCCGCGGGATCGTGTTCCTGCAGTGGGCGGATCGCTTCGGGGAGTCGGGCAACGACTACGACCTCTATGTGGCCGAGACGGGAGGCTCGATCGTCGCGGCGAGCGAAAGTCCGCAGGACGGCAACGACGTCCCACTCGAGGCCGTCGCCCTGGACAGGACGGGTTTCGTCGATCCCCTGGAGCTGCGCGTGGTCGTCAACCGCTTCTCCGGCATAGCGCGCCGGCTCGAGATCTACTACGCGGGCGGCATCACGGCCATCGATCCCGCGACGGCCGCCGGCAGCATCGCCGGACACGCGAATGCGAGCGGGGCCATCACCGTCGGAACGGTGAACGCGGACGATCCGGGGAGCGACACCATCGCGTCGTACAGCAGCCAGGGACCGTGCGACATGTCCTTCCCCGCCGTCGAGGCGCGGGCCAAGCCCGACATCACCGGCATCGACGGCGTCGCCGTGACCGGTGCCGCAGGATTCGCGAACCCTTTTTTCGGGACCTCGGCGGCCGCTCCCCACCTGGCCGCCATCGCGGCGCTCATGTTCGAGGCCAACCCCTTGCTGTCGCCGACGCAAGTGAAGCAGGCGTTGCAAAGCGAGGCCGTCGACCTCGGAGCCGGCGGCTTCGACTTCGTGTTCGGCGCCGGGCGCGCGGACGCCCGGGCGGCGGTGGCGAACGTGCTGACGGCCGGCACGACCACGACGACGCTTCCGACGGGCGCCGTCTGCGGCGACGGCGTGCCCGAGGGCGGAGAGACGTGCGACGACGGCAACACGGCGAGCGGCGACTGCTGCTCTGCCGCCTGCCAGCTCGATCCCGACGACACGCCATGCACGGCCGATGACGACGAGTGCACGGACGACGTGTGCGAGACGGGGACCGGGTGCGAACATTTCCTCCAGATCGAGACGGCCGACGTCGACTGCGAGTTGGGCCGCCTCGCGCTCGACGGAGGCTGCGCCGCCGAGTTCGATGCCAAGACCGCCCGGGGGATCCGCAAGCTCGCGAGCCAGGCGCGCCGCCAGCTGGCGCTGGCCGATCTCGCACCGACGGCAGCGAAGCGCGCCAAGAAGCTTCTGAAGACCGAGAAGAAGCTGCAGGCGATCCTGCGCAAGCTCGCCGGTGGGCGTGCCGTTCGCACCCTCGAACCGGACTGTCTCGACTATCTACGCGGCACGGCCGACGTGTTGCTCGAGATACTGGGGCTGTTGCCGTAGAGGAGCAGGGCGCGGTCAGGACCCCGTCTCGACGGGGAACCCGCCCGCACCCCACTCGAGCCACGAGCCGTCGTAGACGCGGACGTCGTCGAAGCCGAGCCACGCCAGCGTGAGCCACGCCACCGACGCGCGCCAGCCGACGAGACAGTAGGTGACGGTGGTCTGCCCCGGATCGAGACCGAGCCCCGTGTAGAGATCCTCGAGGTCGGCGCGCGGCTTCAAGAAGCCCGCGGACAGATTGTCGGGCCACGGGCCGAACGAAGCGCTCGGAATGTGGCCGCTGGTGTACTCGCCGCTCGTGCGCGCGTCGACGAGCTGGACCAGCGGT
>Ga0187893_10002138_pt1 | contig 44477 bp, 36 predicted proteins | sample MA1701074metaG_FD_139574 | JGI IMG/M metagenome (GOLD analysis project Ga0187893, IMG submission 139574) | White microbial mat communities from a basaltic lava cave in the Kipuka Kanohina Cave System on the Island of Hawaii, USA - MA170107-4 metaG ... | reverse complement strand
TGGTCGGGCCGCCGGGATTTGAACCCGGGACCTCTTGCACCCCAAGCAAGCGCGCTAGCCAGGCTGCGCCACGGCCCGAACAACTCCTCATTCTACCATCCAATCTGCCGGACAGCCGCGTTATACTCGATGGCTTATGAAGATCACTCGCGTGGAAGCGATCTATTTGCGGCAACCCGAAGTCAAGTTTCAATGCGACAGCGGGCAGGATGCGTTGATTGTCCGCGTCGAAACCGACGCCGGTATTACCGGAATCGGTGAAGTCGACTCGAACCCCATGGCCGTTAAGGGCGCCATCGAAGGGCCGTTCTCTCATACCACCGCTTGCGGGCTGGCCGAAATCGTCACCGGGGAAGATCCCTTTGAAACGGAGAAGATCTGGCACAAAATGTATCGCGCCAACATCTACGGGGGACGGCGGGGCGCCGCGTTTCACGCCATGAGCGGAATCGACATCGCCCTCTGGGACATCAAAGGTAAAGCCTTGGGGCTGCCGGTCTGGAAGCTGCTCGGCGGCGGGTTCCATAAGCGGATGCGTTGCTACGCCAGCACTCTGTTTGGACCCACTCCAAAGGCCACGGGAAAACTGGCCCGCCGGATGCGCGATCAGGGCTTCACCGCCGTGAAGTTTGGCTGGGACCCCATGGGGCAGGATGAACAGACCGACATCGCATTGGTGCGCGAAGCGCGGCGCGGCCTCGGCAACGCTCCCGATCTGCTCATCGACGCGGGCCTGGTATGGGATTCAAAAACCGCATTGCAGCGCGCCATCCGCTTCGCCGATTACAACATCTACTGGCTCGAAGAACCGCTGCGGCCCGACGATTATGAAGGCTACCGGCGGCTGGCCGAATCGACTCCGGTGCGCATTGCCGCGGGGGAAGAAGAAAGCGGCCGGCAATCGTTTCTCGACCTGATGGACAAAGGCCGAATCGACGTGGTTCAGGTCGACTTGACGCGCTGCGGCGGGTTCACCGAGGCCATGAAGATTGCCGCGCTAGCCTGGGATCGCGGCCTGCCCGTCGCCAACCACGGGTTCACCACCTACATCAATGTCACGGCGGCGCTGCATTGGCTCAACTCGATTCCGAACGCCTTGATCTGCGAGTTCGTTACCGAGGAGGAGACCAATCTGCGCGAATCGCTTACACGCCAAAAGCTGCGCGCCAAAGACGGCTACGTCGATATTCCGCAGGAACCCGGCCTCGGGATTGACCTGGATGAGGACTCGATTCGCCGTTTTCGCGCCGCCTGATTAAGCCGTCGATTCACCGGCCGGCGCAAGATGCGTCCAATACTGCTTCAGACGGCGCGAAGCGCCGCGGCCGGCCACCTGCATCAACTCGGTTTCGGTGGCCGCTCGCACACGTTCCAGGCTGCCGAAGTGGTTGAGGAGTTTGGCCGCCGTTTTTTCTCCGATGCCGGGAACGTTCCGCAGCTCCGAAGTAAGCTGTTGCGCGGCCCGGCGCGAGCGATGGAAGGTGACCGCGAACCGGTGCGCCTCATCACGCACCATCTGCACCAGGTGCAGCACAGGCGAAAATTTTCCCAGTATCACGGGTTCATCCTCGCTGCCGAGCACGTAGATCCACTCCTCACGTTTGGCGATCGATGCCAGCGGCTGGTTGATAATGCCCAGCGATTCGAGCCCCTTGGCGGCGGCGTGTAGTTGGCCTAATCCGCCGTCCACAAGAATCAGGCCGGGAAGCGGCTGGTTGTCGTGTTGGAGACGCGCATAACGGCGCGTGATGACTTCCCGCATGGAGGCGAAGTCGTCGTTGCCCGCAACCGTCTTGATCAGAAACTTGCGGTAATCGGATTTCTTCATTCGCCCGGCTTCCCACACCACCATGCTTGCCACCTGGCCGGTGCCTTGGGTGTGGGAAATGTCGAAACATTCAATGCGTCGAATCGGTTGATCCAGGCCAAGAGACTCCTGCAGGGCCGCTTCGATCGCCTGAGAGCTGGGCTTCAAAACGCGGAATCGCAAATCGAAGCTGTGTTTGGCGTTTGTCTCGACCAGCTCGAGCATGGCTTTTTTCTGTCCACGCTGCGGCGTGTGGATCTCCACTTTGCGCCCGCGTTTTTCCGTGAGTAATTCCTCAAGCACTGTCCGGTCCTCAAAATCGACGGGCACGTGGATCAGGGCGGGCACATATTGCTGATCGAGGTAAAGTTGCAGCAGCAGATGGGGGAAAAATTCGGCCGCGTCGAACGCATCAAGATTCTCCCAGAAGAATTCGCGCCGGTCCACGATACGGCCGCCGCGAAGATGAAACAGGTTCACCGCTGCCAGCGGCGGCTCGGCGTAATAGGCCAGGATGTCGGTGTCGTCGCCCTGCGCGGCGGCCATTTTCTGACGCTGCTCGACTTCCTCGACCGTGGCGATGAGATCACGCAGAGTCGCGGCTTCCTCAAATCGCAGTTCTTCGGAGGCCTGCTCCATGCGGCTGCGAAGCGCGGCCACCAGATTGCGATGCTTTCCTTCCAGGAACAGCTTTACATCGCGGACGGCCTGCGAATAGGTTTCCTCCGTTGTGAGTCCCTCCACGCAGGGGCCGTGGCAGCGGTGAATGTGATACTCCAGACACGGCTGCGGATGATGGCGCGTCAGGTCGACTTTGCAGGAAGGCACTTTGAAGTGACGGTGAATGAAATTAACCACGCGGTGAGCCAGATTTCCCGGAAAGTAAGGGCCGTAGTAGGTGGAGCCCTTCCGCAGCCGCCGCGTCACATAGACGCGCTGGTATTTTTCGTGAGTGAGCTGGATGTAGGGGTAGGTTTTGTCGTCGCGCAGCAGGATATTGAACCGCGGCTGGTACTGTTTGATGAGATTGTTCTCGAGCGCAAGCGCCTCTTTTTCGTTGTCGACCAGGATGTAGTCCACCGAGGCGGCTTCTGAGATGAGAGTGCCGGTCTTGACGTCCCCCAGGCGGTCGTCGGAGAAGTAGCTTCGGACCCGGCTGCGGAGGTTCTTGGCTTTGCCGACGTAGAGCACGGCCCCGGCCGCGTCTTTGTAGAGATACACTCCCGGCTCTGAGGGCAACTGCGCGATTCTTTCTCGGAGATCCATGAGGGATGAATCTGTTCTTATTCTGGCATGAAGGGCAGCGCTATACTTGAGGATGTGAAGCGCCGATTTCTGCTGCCGGCACTGCTGGCCTGCCGGCTCACCGCCGTGGCGGAGGAGCAGAAGCCGCAAGAGCCGCCCGAAGAGGACGAGTCGCTGCGGCCGAAAGAATATGCCTTCAACCCGTTGCAGGCGGCAAAGGAACTCAAAGTCGGCGATTTCTACTTTAAAAAGGGCAAATACAAAGCGGCCGCCCTGCGCTTTGAAGAAGCTTCCAAATGGGACCCGAACTCCGCTGAAGCGTTCCTGAAGCTGGCCGAGTCGCGAGAGAAACTCAAGGACGCCGGCGGCGCCAGCCAGGCGTATCGCAAATACCTGGAGCTGGCGCCGGATGCGAAGAACGCCGATTCCATCCGGAAGAAGATTCGAGAGCCTCGCCCTTGAATTGACGGCTCCGGCGCTACCCCCTCTGCATCGAATCCAACAGCCTTTTGACGCCGGCGTCCCAATCCGGAAACAGGTCCACGTACTGGATGGATGTCGTGATGCGGGCGGGCACGTTACACTGCTCCAGGCGGACCGGCACAATAAAGTTGTGCTCCAGCGGGTGCCGGGAGGCGCAATCGAGCGCATACCGCAGCTCGCATTGGAACTGGCCGCGCTTACTCGCAGCACGGCGCGAGAAAAGCGCTACGAAATAGTCGGCCATTTCAATAGCTCGCTCGATGCTACGCGGCCAATTCTGGCCGGGCAGGAGTTTTTCACGGTCAAGCCAGGGGTCGCAGCCGTGAACCTTCAGGTCCTGAGATAGCTTCTCGGCGACTTTGAGGTCCTCTTCCACGTACGCCAGAAACACTTTCGGCTGTGTGAACGGCGTGAAATGAAACTTGCCGTCTTTGCCTGGCGCGAAGATTCCCAGGCCATCGATTTCCACGCGAGCGCCGGTCTCTAGACATCGCCGGAGAATGTTTGTCAATTGCCTGACGCTGTGACGCCCGCTCTCTCGAACAGACTGTGCCATCCCGGGCGGTCACCTCTTCTGCTTTTGGGCCTTCTTTGCGACCGGGCGCAGCGAAATCCGCTCTCGGCGGAGTTCCAGCGTACCGATGCCGGGCAACGGCACGGAGTTACCCTTTTTCAGGTCCCTAAGTATTTGTGTGAGCAGCCTGTCAAGTTCATCCGCGGCGGCGGCCGGCGCGATGTTCTCCATCCGTGCCAGCATTTCAACCAGATCCTGTCGGTCCATCTTTCCCCTCGACTATCCAAATTGAATTATCTCTGTCCAAGGGAAGGACGCCCGTGTCCGAACGAGGAATCGGATTTGCGAAAGTAGCCGCAAATATATGACCGAAAAAGAATTATAAGTCATGAGTAGGTAGGAACAAGATTCTGCCCCGCTTGTGACCGCTGGTTTGACGGCGTCAAGAATGAACACATTTTAATGGCGGCTTAAGGCGCAGTTCATGTCGGGCTGTCAAGATGAGAAGGAAGCAAGGACGATACTAGTCGTCACGACACCAACAGGAGATTGCAACTCATGAAGAAGATTCTGAGCATCATGCTCGGTCTGACCCTGCTTTTGGGCACCGCGACCGCCACGTTCGCGGCTCAGGAAGAGAAGAAGGAAGAGAAGAAGAAGAAGAAAAAGAAAAAGGAAGGCGAAGGGGAAAAGAAGCCCGGCCGCTAACCGCTTCAAACAGAAGATTTCTAAGAACGCCGTGTCGGGGCAAGCGAGCCCGGGCACGGCGTTTGTCATTCCCGGCGGTTCCCATGAGTGATATGATCACAATTCCAACCGTAATGAATCGGCGAAATTTTCTTGCCAGCGCCTCTGCGATGGCGGCGGCCCACGCCCAACCGAAGCGGCCTCGCAACGTTCTTCTGTTGATCGCCGATGACCTCGGATTACACACCGGATCCTATGGCGACAAAACAGCCGTAACGCCCAATCTGGACCGCCTGGCAGGCGAGGGAGTGCGGTTCACGCACGCCTTTTGCACGACGGCATCCTGCAGCGCCAGCCGGTCCGTCATTCTGAGCGGGTTGCAAAACCATGCCAACGGGCAATACGGCCATGCCCACGCCGAGCATCATTTTTCCTACCTTCCTCACGTGCAGCCACTGCCCAGCTTATTAAAGGACGCCGGTTACAGGACCGGAGTGATTGGAAAGCTCCACGTGAATCCGCTCGATCGTTTTCGCTGGGATATGGACAAACAGGGCGGCGGACGCAATGTATACGACATGGCGGAGCAGGCGCGTGGCTTCATCCAGGCCGCGGGAACCCAGAGTTGGTACCTGCATGTAGGCTTCACCGATCCTCACCGCGCCGGGCAGGGATTCGGCAATCAGCCGTATCGGAACGTGAGCGCGCGGAAATTCGACCCTGCCAAAGTGGCGGTACCCAGCTTCCTGCCGGATTTGCCGGGAACGCGCGCGGAAGTCGCCGAATATTACGAAGCGGCCAACCGGCTGGATCAAGGGGTCGGTTTTTTCATGGACGTGTTGAAGCAGACCGGTCAGCTTGACAACACGCTGGTGATCTTCACGAGCGACAACGGAATGCCTTTCGCGAATGCCAAGACAAACTGCTACGACGCGGGCATCCATTTGCCGCTCATCGTGCGATCGCCGGAGCAGAGCCGGCGTGGGTTGGTAAACGGCGCGATGGTGAGTTTTGCCGACTATGTGCCCACGATCCTCGATTGGGCGCAGGCCAAAGGTCCGGAATATCCGTTACACGGGAAGAGTTTTCTGCCAGTGTTGGAGCAGCAGAGTCCGGCGGGTTTCAATGAGGTGCACTTTTCCCACACCTATCACGAGATCACGATGTATTACCCCGTGCGCGGCATGCGGACGCGACAGTACAAATACATGCGAAATCTTTTCCCCGAACTGGAGTTTCCGCATGCCAGCGATTTGTGGGGGTCCCGCACCTGGCAGGAGGTACTAAAACAGGGCTCGCGGGGGATGGTAGGTAAGCGGCCGGTCGCCAAATATCTGCACCGCGACGGTGAAGAGCTTTACGACGTTATCGCGGATCCGGATGAGGTCCACAATCTTGCCGCCGCGGCCGGCCACCAGGCGACCCTTCTTGAGATGCGGCGCAAAGTGCATGCATACCGTCATCAGACGAAGGATCCGTGGATGATCCTGAGCAATTACAAAGGCGAGGAGTTGCCGGCTGCCGCGGCGCCGGCGCGAAAGAAGAAGGTGTGAAGTGACCACTGCAACCGTTATCTTTTCGGCAGTTCTGGCTGCGACGCTCGGCGCGCAGCAGAAGCAACAACAACTACAGCAGCCGCCCTTCGTCTTGCCGGACAACGTCGAGATGAAAAAAGACATCGAGTATGCCCGCGCCGGAGAGCGTGCGTTGTTACTCGACGTGTTCCTCCCTAAGGAAGGCGCTGGCCCGTTCCCGGCGGTTGTATACGTGCATGGAGGGGGTTGGTCGGGCGGAAACAAATCGGCGTTTCACCGTCAGGCCGCGCATATGGCGACGAAGGGCTTTGTTGGCGCCTGCATCCAGTACCGGTTATCGGGCGAAGCCAAGTATCCGGCGGCGCTGCATGACGTGAAGGCGGCTGTGCGCTGGCTGCGGGCGAACGCAAAACAGTACAAAGTGCGCGCCGATCGCATTGGGGCGGCCGGGGGATCGGCGGGCGGGCACCTGGTGTCGCTGCTTGCGCTTACTGCCGGAAAGCCAGACTTCGAAGGGAATGTAGGCGTGACGGGTGTTTCGAGCGACGTGCATGCGGTGGCCGCTTTCAATCCTGCCCTTGATCTCGTAGGGATGGGGAAAACCGGAGCGGAGAACACAAAGGGGCCGCTCTTTGGCTTTTTTGGCAACACCTATACCGATGCGCGGCAGCTCTATAAAGAAGCCAGCCCGTTCACGCACGTCAGCTCGAAAGCGCCGCCCTTTCTGCTCCTCCACGGCACGGCGGACGCGACGGTGGAGTACGATCAATCGGTGATGATGCAGCACGAGCTCCATAAAGCAGGCCGGCATGCGGAACTGATGACGGCCACCGGAGCCGCACACGGGTTCTTCAACCGGCCGCCCTGGTTCGAGCCTACGCTGAAACGGATGGAGGAGTTTTTCACTGCCGTGCTTAAGAACAAGTAGCGCAGCGAAGTATAATTCCGTTGTGACCGCCGAACAGAATCTTCAAAGTCTTGGCATTGTGCTGCCGGAGCCTCCGGCGGCGGTGGGCGCTTACGTTACCTGGACGCGCACCGGCAATCTTCTGATCACTTCCGGCCAGCTTCCCTGGCAGAACAAAACGATGATGTGGCCTGGACGGCTGGGCGAGCAGGTGAATCTGGAGGAAGGCTACCAGGCCGCGCGGCTGGCCGCGATCAATGGGATCGCGCAGTTCAAGGCCGCTACGGGTGACCTGGAGCGCATCGGCCACATCGTGCGCGTCGAAGGCTACGTGCACTGCGCGCCCGGATTCCGCGACCACCCCAAGGTGCTCGATGGCGCATCCGATCTGATCGTGGCTGTGTTCAAAGGACGCGGAAAACACGTGCGCATTGCGCTCGGAATTCCGGACATGCCGCTCAATGCCTGTGTGCAAATCAGTTTCTGGGCTGAGATTCGGGATTAACCGACGGCCCGCGAGCGGTCCTTCCAGTAGGGCGCGCGCAGTTCCCGTTTCAGGATTTTCCCCGTGCCGCTTTTAGGCAATTCCGTGGTGAAGAATTCCACGCGGCGCGGGATTTTGTAGTTGGCCAGCCGCTGCCGGCAATGGCTTGTAATCTCATCGGCCGTTACGGATACTCCGTCTTTCACCACTACGCAGGCGGTGACGAGTTCTCCCCATTGCGGATCGGGAATTCCGATGACGGCGGCTTCCTTGATTGCCGGGTGTTCGTACAAAGCCGATTCCACTTCCGTAGAGTAGACATTCTCGCCGCCGGTGACAATCATGTCCTTAGAGCGGTCGACAATGTAGAAGAAGCCGTCTGCGTCTTTTTGAGCGACGTCGCCCGTGTGGAACCAGCCGTCTACGATGGCGCGCGCGGTTTCTTCCGGTTTGTTCCAATAGCCTTTCATGATGTTCAGGCCGCGGGCGACGATCTCTCCCGGCTCGTTCGGAGGGCACGCCTTTCCGGAGGCGTCGACGATTTCGAGCTCCACGCCGAAGATAGCCCGGCCGCAGCTCAGCAACTTGTCCGGTTTGTGATCCTCATCCACCAGCAACGTAAGCAGCGGGCTGGTTTCCGTGAGCCCGTATCCTTGAACGAACTTGACCCCGGCCAGCTTCTCACGCGCACGTTTCAGGACTTCAGGCGCTATCGGAGAGCCTCCGTAGCGCACACACTTCAGGCTGGATAGATCAAAGCTGGCAAGCTCGGGGTACAGAGTGAGGAAGTTGACCATCGTCGGGATGAGGATCGTATCCGTGATGCGGTGCTTTTGAACACTGGAGCAAAACGCCTGCAACTCGAACCTGGGTATGGTTGCTTGCACCGCGCCGGAGGCGACCGCGAAAAGCACGACGGGAAAATCCGCAAGATGAAACATCGGCGCTGCATGCAGAAAGCAGTCTCCCTTGGACAGGCCGAAATGCGGCGCGGAGTGAAGGATGTTGGCGAGCAGGTTCTGATGAGTAAGCATCACTCCTTTGGCTTTTCCGGTGGTGCCGCTGGTGTAGAAAAGACCAAAGACCGCGCCCGGATCCCAAAACGGGGCCGGCAGCGCGCCGGAAGCGCCTTGGAGCGGGGTTTGATCGATCACCTGATCCCACGGCAGCCGGACGCCGGGCGCGGGCAACGCGCTGTGCCGAACGATGCCCTTTGGCGTGGCATCCTCGAGGACTTGGTCGATCTCGGCGACCGCGTAACGCGTGTTGAGAGGAACCGCGATGACGCCCAATCGCGCGCATGCGTACACAATTTCGATAAACTCGGGGGAATTAAGCAGCAGCATCGCAAGCCGGTCACCGGCGCGGAATCCGCGCTCGAATAATTCGCCGGCGACGCGCTCGACACGATCGGCCAGTTGCCCAAAAGTGACCACGCCCGCGTCGCCGGAAATAGCCGCGGCTTGAGGAAACTGGCGAACGGCGTGCTGAAGCGTCAGGCAGTACAGCATGACGATTATTTCCTCGTTGCGAGCCAGGCCAGATAGGCGGCGATACTGGTCAGTTCTTCATCCTTGTAATTGCTGACCACAGATGTATGGCTCCATGCCGCGCCGGGCGCCAAACGCAGATCCCGCGCGGAGAAGGCGCGCAGCACGGGAGGAGGCGAGGTCAAATCGTAGACGCGCACCAGGTCACGCGTCTGCTCCACCACAAGGGCGGGGAAGCGCTCGTTGGCGGAAGTGGTCGCCGTTTGCACCTGAGTGGCCGCCGCATTGCGGATGGCTGCGGCGCCAGCTGGAGGTTTGGCAGCCAGGTTCGGACCCACCGCGCTCCCCCAGTCTTCGACAGCGTGGCAGGTGCCGCAGCGAGTCCCGCGCGTGGCGTCAAAGAAAAGGTTTTTGCCGCGGCGGGCTTCCGGAGGACCGGGAAACGGCGCGGGCACGGCATCCGGCATGTGCACCGGGGCTGGCGAAGCGGCAACGGCGCCTCCGGAAATGGAAGCTACATAGGCGATCACCGCGTTCAGGTCGGGCGCGCTCAGAACCTTTTGAAAGCCGGGCATGGCGGTGTTGGGAATGCCCTCCCGAGTGGCTTTTTCCAGATGGGCCCGATCCAAGCCTCTACCCGCCAGGCGCGGCCCGCGGTTGGCTGCGCCCGCCGTTCCGTGGCAATAGCCGACTGCGCAGCTTTGCGCAAAGACCCTGGCTCCGCGGGCCAGATCGCCGGGATCTCCCGCCTGCATGAGAAACAGCGCCAGCCACATCATCGGCCCACCTCCGGAAGCGCGTACACGAACAGGCTCGATCCGCCGCGGAACGCCTCCGTTTCCGGCCACAATTGCGGCAGCAGTCCGGCCAACGCCGATCCCCAACCGCTCGGCGTGGCTACATACTGCCGTCCGTTGACCATATAGGTGATCGAGGAGCCGCGGTTGCCGCTACCTGTTTGATGGCTCCACAGTTTTTTCCCCGTTCGCGCCTCCAGAGCGAAGAAAAACCCTTCCGGATCGCCGGTGAAGATCACATCGCCGGACGTGGACAGCACGGAGGCCAGCAGCGGATATTTGTAGCGGTAAGTCCAATGCACTTTCCCGGTGACCGGGTCGATCGCATCCAGGTGGCCATAGGCGTTTTCGCCCGGCGGATGGCGGTTTTCAAACACTCCACCGAAGAATACCTTGCCTTCCTGCGGCTCCTCTTTGATGGCCATCACTTCCTGGCACCACTCAATTGCCGTTGTGTAGAGCCATTTCATCACCGGCGAGTAGGCTGCATGATTCCAACTTCGTCCGCCGCCGATGCTGGGACACAGCACTTTCTTTTTGCCGACTTCCGGTTCGTTGCGGCCCACCAACTGGCCTGATTCCGATACGCCGCGAATCCAGTTGAAGTGTTTGACGATCGGATAGGCGGAGACGAATTGTCCCGTGGCCCGGTCCACGACCCATGTGAAGCCGCTCTTGTTCACATTCAACAATAGTTTCCGCTGCTGCCCCTTGACGGGAAGATCGAGCAGGATGTTCTCATAAGCGGTATCGAAATCCCACACATCGTGGGGAATCTGCTGGTTATACCATTTGAGCTTGCCCGAGTCGGCGTCGAGCGCGACTACGCTGTCGGTGTAGAGATTGGCGCCTTTGCGCGAGCCGCCGTAAAAATCGGCGGCGGGATTTCCGACGCTCCAATAAACCAGGTTCAACTCGGCATCGTAGGAGCCCGTCATCCAACTGGAGCCTCCGCCGTACTTCCAACTGTCGCCTGCCCAGGTTTCATGGCCCGGCTCACCGGGACCCGGAATGGTCCAAAAGCGCCATGCCAGCCGCCCCGTGGCAAGATCGAAGGCCGTGATATAGCCGCGGTGGGCCGAATCGCCGCCCGTCACGCCTACAATCGCCTTGTTTTTTACGATCAGCGGCGCCGCGGTGATGTTGCAGCCGCATTGCGCGTAATCCTCGACATTGGTCCGCCAGATCTCGCGGCCTGTTTTTTGATCAAGCGCCACGACGTGGTTATCCAGCGTGCCCAGCACTACACGCCCTTGTCCGACCGCCACGCCGCGGTTCCAAGGTCCGTAGAACGTCGTAAAACTGCGGGGCAGCGGATACACGTAACGCCACAATTCGCGCCCGGTGGCTGCGTCGATGGCGAACACACGGTTGCGCGACGTGGAAAGATACAGGACGCCATCAAGCACGATCGGCGTAGCTTGCAGGCCGCCTTCGTAGTCTCCCGTTTGAAACACCCAAACCGGAGCGAGCCGGTTGACGTTGCCGGCATTGATCTGATCGAGCGTGCTGTGGCGCCAGGAACGGTACGTACCGCCGTAATGCGGCCAGTCGTTGGAGGTGGCGCCATCGGTTTGGCCGGCCGAGGGTAACGCCAGCGCGGCGGCGCAGAGTAGAAGGCGGATCATGAGGGTTATTGTGTCACGCGAGCGCGGGATTCCGCTGGCGGCCGGCGGTGGCGCGGAACAAGTCCAGCGGAAGGCGCCACCGGGATTGAGCCAACGCCAAGAACCTCATTGCCGGTAAAATGATGGTTTCCCGGTATGATGCGATTCGCGGAGGTTTCATGGCAGTGATCGAGCGCCGGCAATCCGTGCCGGTGGACATAGGCGGCGTCATCGTGGGCGGCGGGCATCCCATCGCCGTTCAATCCATGACCAACACCGACACGGCCGACGTAATGTCCACGGTAAACCAGGTCCTGGCGCTGGCCGGTGCGGGATCGGAGATCGTGCGCGTGACCGTGAATACCAAAGAAGCGGCGCAAGCTGTTCCGCGTATCGTGGATACCTTGGAGAAGTTCGGCCAGCCAGTCCCCATCGTTGGCGATTTTCACTACAACGGTCACATCCTGCTGCGCAAACACCCGGAATGCGCCCGTGCGCTGGCCAAGTATCGTATCAATCCCGGCAACGTCAACATCGGCAAGAAACACGACGACAATTTCCGCACGATGATCGAAGCAGCCATCGAGTACGGCAAGCCTGTGCGGATCGGGGTTAACTGGGGCTCACTGGACCAGGCTCTGCTGACCCGGATGATGAATGAAAACGCCGCGCTTGCCGAGCCGCTCGACGCCCGTGAAGTCACGCTGAACGCCATTGTCGCCAGCGGGCTTCTCTCCGCCCAGGCCGCGGAATGCTATGGACTGCCTCGCAACCGCATCATCATAAGCGCCAAAGTGAGCGGCGTGCAGGATCTGATCGATGTTTATCGCAAGCTGGCGGACCAATGCGACTACGCGTTGCACGTCGGCCTCACAGAGGCCGGGCTGGGAATCAAAGGCGTCGTCGCCACTACGGCGGCATTGTCGATTCTGTTGCAGGAAGGCATCGGAGATACCATTCGCGCCTCGCTGACTCCATTGCCCAACGGCGATCGCACCGAGGAAGTCATCGTGTGCCAGCAGGTGCTGCAATCGCTCGGCCTGCGCAGCTTCACTCCTCAGGTTACCGCATGCCCAGGATGCGGCCGGACAACCAGCACGTTTTTTCAGGATATGGCCGATCAGATACAGACTTATCTCAAACGTCAGATGCCCTCCTGGAAGAACCGTTACCCCGGCGTCGAGGAGTTGAAAGTGGCGGTGATGGGATGCGTCGTCAACGGCCCGGGCGAATCCAAGCACTCCCACATCGGCATCTCCCTGCCCGGCACGTTTGAGGATCCCGTGGCGCCGGTTTACATGGATGGAAAGCTGGTACGCACGCTGCGGGGCGACCGCATCGTCGCCGAGTTCATCGAGATTCTCGATGACTATGTCGAGCACAGATATGCCCTGGCCCAAGTTGAATAAGACGGGGCGGAAGGAATCCGCCGAACCGGCCCGTCCCAAGCTGAAAGCGGAAAGCCCCGCCGACCAGCGATTGAAACGGCTGGCGCGCAAGCTCGACGAGCTCCCGGCCAAGGATGAGCAGCGGCTGCGCGAAGCGCGCGAAATCGGGCGCCGGCAGCGCCAGGGCATCGATGAGTTGCACGCCCTGCTTCGCAAGCTCGTCGATTCGCTCAATCACCTGCTTCAGAATATCGAGATCGAGCTAACGCCCGATTCCGTGAATCACGATCAGCACCCGAAGGACGGCGCAATGCTTCTTCAATTGAATGCCTCCGGCCGGATCATTCAATTCGCCGTCAGCGCCACGGAAGCGGGCGTCTCCACGGAGCATTTCAGGACGCCTTACATTCTGCACGGCCGCGTGCGCTGGTTCAACCAGGAATTTCTCGATCGCCAGGAGATTCAGGAACGGGCGATCTTCTATTGTGTAGCCCCGCAGCTCAGCGGATGGCGTTATGTTGAGCCTCGCGACCGCGGCAGTGGCGGGCTTGATGTGGATTTCGTCGCCGAATCCCTGGAACAGCTTCTCTAACCACCCAGCTCGCTCACTGCAACAACTGGTTCAAGGCGCGCATCGGGACGGCCCCGGCGCGCAGCGCCCTGGCATGAAACTCCCCCAACTCGAACTGCGCCCCTTTGCGCTGCTGAGACTGCTGCCGCAGCTTGACCCATTCCCGATAACCTACAAAGTAGGTCGGCAATTGCGCCGAGGAGAGTTTGGCCCTTTGAAGCTTCGCCGTGGCTTCTTCCTTCTCCTGAAATGTCCGCTCGATCATGAGGCGCATGGCTTCCTCGTCGGTCATATTCATGGTCTGCATCCTCACATCGAGGATGGCGTTGGCGATCATTCTCAACTGCTGCTTGAGGAAAGTGAGCAGCAGCTCCGGGCTGTCGTTTAGATATCCCTCTTCGAGCATGACTTCGGTTGCGTACACCGCCCACCCCTCCACGTACGGTCCGTTACCGAACACGCTTCGAAGCAGCCGCCGCGCAGCGGGCTGAATCTCGTTAGCATACTCCAGTTGTACGTAGTGGCCGGGCATGGCTTCATGAATCGTCAGAATCTTCAGCCCGTAATCGTTGTATTCCCGCAGTTTCGATTCGATACGTTCCTTCGGCCAGTTCTCCGGAATCGGCGTCAACCAGTAAAAAGCGCCCAAATGAGGCTCCAGCGCCGGCGCGGAGTTGAATCCGCCGACACCGTAGATTCCGCGCATGAACTCGGGTGTCTCAATCACCTGCAGGTTGTCCCGGGGCGGCAGCGCGACGATCACCCGCTCCCGGACAAAGCTGCGGCATTCCTCCAAGTCGCGGCGCGCGCTAGCCATGTAAGTGCCCGGGGTCGCATGGCGCTCGGCAATCCTGGCTAGAACGGCCTGCACAACGCGGTTAAGATCCTGGGCCGGGGGTCCGAGGTTCTGCCTCGTGTACATGGGACGAGCGATTTCCAGCATTCGAAGCCGCGTCGATTCAAGCGCCGCATCGGCGTCCTTTAGAAGCTGCTCGGGCGACAGATCCGTACCGAGCGCGAACCGCAGTTTCCGCGCGTAAGAGTCCCTGCCCGCTCGCCAGCCGTTTTCACGTTTGCTCAAGCCGGTGGCGAGCCACGTCTGGAACGAACGCAATGCCTTCAGCGCTTTGCCCGACGCACGATCGAATTCCGCCTTGAGCGGAGGCGGAGCCTCCTGCCGCAGCGACCCGTCGATCAATCGAATATTGCCTTCATTCTCTTCCCGCGCCACATCGCTCCAGATACTTGGCGCATCCGTCAAATTGCGTCTGGCCACTTCGAGAAAGCCCGGGATCTTATCCATGCGTGCAATGATATGCCGGAATCTGGTTTCCTTTGGGGCGTACTGGAGCATGAAAGGGCCGAAGAGCGCGTTCCCGATCAGCTCTACATACATCGTGGGATTGTGGCGCCAGTTCCGAATGGTATCGAGTTCGAGCAGGCTCAGCGCCACCTGATCCTGAATGATGTCAAAGTCAGCGCGATCCGCGGCCGAAAGCGACTCGCTCCCGAGCGAACGCAGCCGGTGCTCCATCGAGCGATAGAATTCGCGCTGCTTTGCAAGGCCCGCCTGGCTGAAATCTTCAAGCTGTTCATCCAGGGAGACCCCCAGGTGTCTGTGGTATCCGGACCCGGTAGCAGCGCTTGGATAGAGCGCCAGGCTGGAGTAGACGAATTCCTCGGAGAGCCTCGCTAAATCATTCTCGGTCCTGCCTCCACAACCCGCTAATACCGCTATCGAAACCAGTGCGATCCGGAGTCTAAGCCTTGACGGCATGACGTTCCCTCCACTGCAAATAGCTCTTAAGAGCCATCTCGAGCGGCGGAAAAGGCTCGATCCCGTGACGCTCCATCTTCTTGTTGGAAAGTGCGCTGAACTTCGGCCTTCGAGCCGCGGTGCGGTATTCCCGCTCATTAGTAGCCCTCACTTCCGCGTTGATCTCCGCAAGCCGAAAAACCATGCGCGCGTACTCAAACCAGGAGATGGCGGTTCCGCCTCCGGCATGAAACACCCCGCGCGCGCCTCGTTCCACCAGATCGGCCGTCCGTGAGGCCAGAACCGGAGCATAGGTTGGAGACGCGATGTGATCCTCCACCACGCGAATCTGCTGGCCGGAGCCTGCCAGACGCAGCATGAGCTCGATGAAATTGCCGCGCGCCGTGGTCAGCCCGCCGGGTCCGAAAACGCCCGAGGTGCGAATGATCAAGGGGCGTTCCAGATAGGCCTGCGCGTAAAGTTCCCCTGCCAGCTTGGACACGGCGTAAGCGCCGAGCGGATGAGTGGGATCTTCTTCAACGTAAGGAGTAGCCTTGGCGCCGTCAAAAACGTAATCCGTCGAAAAATGGACCAACAACGCGTCAATCTGGCGGCAGGCAAGCGCGAGATTGCGCACCGCGAGTGCGTTCACGTGGTAGGCGGCAACGGGCTCCTTTTCCGCCAGATCGACCTGATTGTAGGCGGCGGCATTTACGACAATCTGCGGGTCGACGGAGGCTACTTTGTGCTCGACGCGGATAGGATCGGTGATATCGAGCTCAGTCCGCTGAAAACCGGTGGCGTCGTAGCCGCGCTGTGAGAACACGCCAAGCAGTTCGACACCCAACTGTCCACCGCAGCCAAGAATGAGGACTCGTTTGCCCATGCGAAGTTAGGATAGCGCGAAGGTTATCAGGCTCGCGCGAATCCGAATTCGCCAGGCCGATCAGGATTATAATCAGGGCCGGGGTTTAGTGGCGGCGGCCTCGGCGATCACTGGTGAACCGTATTCCTGGGTCAAACGCTGCATCAGCCGTCCCAGCGACTCCATTTCAAAGATGGAATGGGCCAGGGCTACACCAACCGAAAAGCGATTGATGGCGTCCATCCGGCAATAGCAGACGTCGCCGAGCAGCATCACGTCGCCGACATCGATGCGCAAGGGTGTATTGATGGGCAATTGGCTGGGAACAGATACTCTGGCGCCACGTCCGGAAATATTCAGAAGCTGCGCGTCGAGGACTTCCCGGGTCCGCAAGTTGGTGATTCGCGCGGTCTGATCAATCTGAAAACGAGGTTCTTTGCGGCGTTCCACGCTTAGCCTTATCGGCCAGCCGCAACCCGCTTTGAGCTTTTCTTATCGGGTGAGAAGCATCATCAGGCCCAACAGTGAGATGCCGATACCCACCAGACCCCATGGCGTCCATTTGTGGTCACGCAGCCGGAAAGATTTGCGTGCCGCCTCGCCGACCGGCTTTTTCCACCCGTTGGCCTCCAGTATTTCACGCCCCTTGTCGTTAGCGATTACGAGTGTGTTCACCTGAGTGGTTCGGGCGGTACGGATTAGCTTCTGCCGCAGATCTTCCGGCATTTCCTCAAAGGAACGGTAGATCTCGATCTGCTCTCCGGTGGATACGTAAACAACCGACAGCTTGTGAACAATGCGTTCCATACGTAGTGCCTTCAGGCGCTGGCCGCGGGCGACTGCCCTTGGGGTCCAGCATGTTTTAGAATCGTCTGAATAAATCCAAGGGCAACCTTTGAAAGCGCCTTATCCTTTCGGTAAATCAAGGCAAGCCGCCGCACCATGGTCTCCGGCGCCAGCGGGATCGAGACAAGCTTGCCAGCCTCCACCTCTTCTTTACAATGCGATGCGGCCAGAAACGACACGCCCAGCCTCGCCAGAACAAAGCGCTTGATCATTTCGGTGGAATCGAGCTCCATGGATATCTGTATCATATCTTCGACAGGCTCGAGCCATACGTTTAGCCGGTTGCGGGTAGTTCCGCTCTTGGGCAGCAGCAAGGGAAACCCAACAAGATCCCGGCAGCCAACGGCCCGTTTTGACGCCAGCGCGTGGTCCGGACGTAACAGTGCCCGTATCTCATCGGAATGAATCTTGACTACCTGGAGCTTTTTCTCCTCCACCGGCAACTGTGTGATGCCGAAATCCGCCTGATTATTCATTACGGCCTCAACAACGCGCGTCCCGTAGCTGCGGTCAACCAGGATTTGGACATTGGGGAATTCCTTCCGGAACTCGGAGAACACCTCCGGAAGCACGTAGATACAGGTTGCCTCGTTGGCCGCGATCAGCAACTCGCCTCGCGGAATCCGATCCAGCTCATTAATGGCGTCCTGAGCCTGGCGCCGCAGTTGGAGAATCTGTTCCGCATAGTTGGCAAAGATCTTGCCTGCATGCGTCAAGGCGATGCGCGTCCCCAGCCGGTCAAACAAGGGCGCATTGATCTCCTGCTCGAGTTGCCGCACCTGGGCGCTGATCGCGGGCTGTGTCCGGAAACACGTCTGGGCTGCCTTCGAGAAGCTCTTCAGCCTCACGATTTCCAGAAAAGTATGCAGTTGGTCCAGATCCATATTGAGGCTCGCCAGACCCAATGAATCCTGCTCGCTCGACGAACACAAATCGAGCTTCGGCTGCCAAAGGCCGCCTCTGGCCTGTTGCGGAGAAACCGACCCTGATTATAGCATTAGCAGTATGGGCCTATTCTCTAAAATCTTGATCGTTGCTGTTATCTTCTCAACCGTCCCCAATGCCAGTTCAGCCGACGATCTGGTCGAATGGGGCCGGTACCTGGCCATAGAAGTTGGGAAATGCCTCGAATGCCACACGCCCAAGCTGCCCGATGGAAAACTGGATAAGTCTAAATGGTTCAAGGGCGCAGAGGTGGAAGTGACCCCCATTAATCCCATACCAAACTGGCATAAAACCTCTCCCGACCTCACCCCGTCCGGGCGTCTTTGGAAACGGTGGGGCGAAGAAAACTTGAAGAAGTATCTCATCACGGGACTCACGCCAAACGGAAAACCGGCCGGCCCGCCCATGCCTACCTACACGCTCAAACCGAGGGACGCCGAAGCGATCGTCGAGTTCCTCAAGAGCTTCAAGTAGTTGTGGATCGAGGTGATTCGATGGCGATGGTTCCGGATTCTTCTGATGGCTGTGCCTTTGGCGCTGTGCGCTCAGAAGCCTGAAAACGTCCTCATCGTCGCCAATGAGCGGTCCGCGGTTTCCAAGTCCATCGCCGAGTATTACGCCCGTAAGCGCGGGATTTCACTCCGCAACCTCTGCTACATCCGCACCACGGAAAAGGAGGAGATTTCCCGAGACGTGTTTCAGAAGGAAATTGCCGGCGCCGTCGCGCGTGCCCTCGTCGAACGCAATCTAACCGAAACCATTCTCTATATCGTGACGACACTCGGCGTTCCACTTCGAATTCGCGCTGATGCCGGCGGCGGCATGAGTTCGGAAACGGCCAGCGTCGACAGCGAACTTACTTTGCTCTATTCCGACATAAGGCGATTGCCCCATGCCCTCAAAGGGCCTCTTCACAACCCGTTTTACGGTAAGAAAGATAAGAAATTCCAGCATCCCGAATTCCCGATCTACCTGGTAACGCGTCTGGCTGCCTACGATTTTCCGGGTGTGCGCCGGCTTATCGATCTTGCCGCCGCCCCCGTCAATCGAGGCAAAGTGGTTCTAGACTTGCGCAACTCCGGCGATGCAACCGGCGATGATTGGCTGCGCGACGCCGCACTGCGACTGCCGCGCGATCGCGTCTTCACGGAAGAAACCACTAAAGTTGTTTACAACCATCGCGACGTGATCGGCTTCGGCGGCTGGGGTTCGAACGATAAAAACCGCAAACAGCGCCGGCTCGGTTTCCAATGGCTGCCCGGCGCTATCATGACCGAATACGTTTCCACCAACGGCCGCAGCTTCGAGCGGCCTCCGGATGACTGGAACATCAGCACCTGGAGCGCGGCGGACCGTTCCAAGTGGTTCAAGGAATCACCCCAGACGCTTACCGCTGACTACGTTCTCGAAGGCGTCACGGGGGCCTCGGGTCACGTCGATGAACCATTTCTCGGCTTCACTCCTCGACCCGATTTGCTTTTCCCCGCCTATCTGAGCGGACGCACGCTCGCCGAAAGCTATTATCTGGCGATCCCCGCCGTGAGTTGGATGAATATCGTCATCGGCGACCCGTTATGCCGGCTCCCCACGGCACGCTGAACCCCCATGTTGTCAAGCCATGAGGCTATTCATGTGGAACGATGTAGTGTTCTTTTCCGTATGATACCCATGACCGTGCCTGAAGCAACGGCGCCAGCCTGGCGGACGGAGGACTTTGGATCCCGAAATGAGAATCCCAACTAGGAAGCCGCTCCGGCTGTGGCCCGGCGTTATCGCCGCTTGTCTGCTTTTGCTGGCGAAATTAATCTCAACGTGGGAACCCGACGCTGTTTTCGCCGCCGGGGTGGCCGGAATGATTTGCGCGCTGGCGATCATCGTCTGGTGGCTGCTGTTCAGCAGAGCTCCCTGGTCCGAGCGCCTGGGCGCCATCGTTCTGATGGCGCTGGCGGTTTATGCGGTTTCGCACGTCGTCCACGTTTCCATTCGCACCGGGATGAGGGGAATGATGCTCCCCGTTTATGCCATTCGGGTTCTAAGCATTGCCCTTGTGGTTTGGGCCGTGGCAAGCCAGCGACTTTCCGCCGGGGTTAGACGCGCGACGATGGTCGCGGCCTTGCTGCTCACAACCGGCGCCTTCGCACTGCTGCGAACCGGCGGCATCAAAGGCGGCGGGTCGGAGCTTGCATGGCGTTGGACAAAGACGCCGGAGGAGCGGCTCCTGGCGCGAACCGGCAGCGAGCCTCCGGCGCCGGCGGCTGCACCCAAGGCGGCTGCCACGGCGCCGCCCGAAGACAAGCGCCCGATCGAGCGCAAACCACCGGCTCCAGCGCCGCCGCCCGCTGAGTGGCCCGGTTTTCGCGGACCCGAGCGCGACAGCATCATTCGCGGCGTGAGGATCACTACGGATTGGCCGGCTTCACCGCCAGTCGAGATGTGGCGTAGGCCGGTTGGACCGGGATGGTCATCCTTCGCTGTTCGTGGCGACTTCTCTTACACACAGGAGCAACGAGGTGATGACGAGATCGTCGCCTGCTATCGAGTATCAACCGGTGAGCCGGTTTGGAAGCACCGCGATCCGGTACGGTTCTGGGAGTCTAATGGAGGCGCCGGTCCACGCTCGACGCCAACCCTCAGCAATGGCCACATATTCGCGTTAGGCGCGACGGGGATTCTGAATGCCCTCGACGCCGCCACCGGAAAACTCATCTGGTCACGCAACATTGCCTCCGATACCGGCAGGCAGGTTCCGGAATGGGGTTTCGCCAGCTCACCGCTAGTAGTGGACGGCCTCGTCGTCGCCGCCGCCTCCGGGACTCTGGCCGCCTACGACATTGCCAATGGCAATCCGCGATGGACCGGCCGCCGTCAGCTCGGAAGCTACAGCTCGCCACATCTGGCGACGATTGACGGAGTTGCGCAAGTCGTGCTGCTAAGCGGATCAGGGGCGGCCGGCTTCGCAACCGCGAACGGCGCGGTGCTGTGGGAGCACGGCTGGCAAGCGGGCGGCTCGACGATGGTTCAGCCGGCGGTAATAGCGAACGGCGACTTTCTGATTAATGCCATTGCCATGGCCGGAGGAGCCGGTATTCGGCGCATTGCAGTCGCCCATAAGGCTGACGGATGGAGTGTCGAGGAGCGTTGGACGTCAAACGGGTTGAAACCGTACTTCAACGACTTCGTCGTTCACAAGGGCCATGCCTTCGGTTTCGACGGCAGCATTCTCGCCTGCATAGACCTCGAGGACGGCAAGCGCAAATGGAAGGGCGGACGTTACGGCAACGGTCAGCTCGTTCTGCTGCATGACCAGGACCTGTTGCTGGTGCTGTCGGAGGAGGGTGAGCTGGCGCTGGTCGGGGCGACCACCGATGGGTTCAAGGAGATTGCGCGATTGCCGGTGCTCACCGGCAAGACTTGGAATCACCCGTCAGTTGCGGGCGACATCCTGCTGGTTCGCAACGGCGAGGAGATGGCCGCGTTCCGGCTTCCCCTGGCCGGTCGCTGAAAAGCTTTTTGAAGCAGAGCGAACCCGGGTATCCCAGCTGGCGTTGGGGACCTTGGTTTGACTTCCACATACATGGTTGATAGATTCGTCCACATCACATCTGACCGGGACGACGGCTATGCAACTATCTCAACTGATCGCGCTTTGCGTTTTCGTTTTTGCGCAGCCAGTAGCGGCGCAGGACGCCCGCGGCCAAATCCAGGGTCGCGTTGTTGATCCTTCCGGCGCCGCAGTCCAAGGCGTAACCGTTCGAGCCGTGAACACGGGAACCAACGTCGCCAGCTTAGGCGAGACGAATCAGACCGGCGATTACGTGCTCTCCTTCCTTCTGCCAGGTGTCTACAACCTCGCTGTCGAGTCCGCCGGATTCAAGAAGTGGATCCGCGAAGGCGTGGGCGTACAGGTGAATGACCGCATTACGCTGAACGTGGCGCTGGAGCTCGGAGCGGCTACGGAGAGCATTCGCGTGGTCGGCGAAACTCCGCTTGTGGACGCCGCTTCGGCTTCGCTGGGAACGGTTGTCGATCAGCGCCGCGTGTTGGAGCTGCCGTTGAAGGACGGCAATCCGATCATGCTGTCGAGCCTGAGCCCTGGTGTGATGAATCTTTCCACCGGCGGCTGGTCGCGGCCTTTTGACAACGCCTCGCCGTCGGCGATCGCCATCAGCGGGAACCGGAGCGGAACGCATGAATTCACGCTCGACGGTGCTCCCAACACCACCGGCGGCGGAGGTAACGTCGCCTTCATTCCTCCAACAGGCGTTGTTGAGGAATTCAAAATCCAGACGGCGACCTTCGACGCCAACAACGGGTTCGCGTCAGGCGCCGTGGTCAATGTGAGCCTCCGGTCGGGGACGAATGATTTGCACGGACAATTCTATGAGTTTTTACAGAACCCCGTGCTGAACGCCAATAGCTACTTCAACAACCTGTCGAGACAGCCGCGGGCCAATATTCGCCAGCACCGCTACGGCGTGAGCGCAAGCGGGCCGGTGTGGATTCCCAAGCTCTACAATGGCCGCAACAAGACGTTCTGGATGTACGGTTATGAGGGCATCACGGATACATTCCCGCGGCAGACAACCACCGCCAGTGTGCCGTCGCAGGCGCATCGAGCCGGAGATTTCTCTCAGTTGCTCCGCGTCAGCCAGCAATACCAGATTTACGATCCGGCGACCATCGCGGCGGCGCCCAACGGCCGCTTCAGCCGTCAGCCTTTGCCCGGCAACGTGATCCCAGCCAGCCGCATCGCCGCCGTGGCCGCCAATCTCAGCAAATTCTGGCCGCAGCCGAATCTTCCCGGGACCGCGGACGGCAGCAACAACTACACGGTTCTGGTCACCGACATCGACGATTTTTGGAGCCACGTCTTTCGCGTGGATCATAACTTAAGCGAGAAGAGCCGCTTTTTCATACGCGGCGACGCCAACCGCCGCAAGTCGCTGACGGAGAATCGATACAACAACGAGGCTTATGGAACGCTGTACTTTCGACGCAATAAAGGCGGTGGCTTCGACCATGTGTACGTCTTCCGGCCGAACCTGCTGCTGAATTCCCGCTATAGCTACACCAAGTATTACGACAATACGGACCCGCGCAGCCTGGGCGCCGACCTGGCGGGCCTGGGCTTTTCCCCGGGCTTCGCTAATCAGGTGAACAGTATTGATCCGCGCGCCGTGGCGCTCCCGCATATCAACGTTGGCGGCTACGCTCCGTTAAGTCCGTCGGCGGTTGCAAAGGCCTCGCGCGACATTCATTCGCTTGCCGCCAATGTCACTCACTTCGTGAGGAACCACTCGCTCAAGTATGGCTACGAACTGCGTGCCTACCGCGATTTCAACGCGAACCTGGGAATGATGTCAGGCCGGTTCGACTATGGCATCGACTGGACGCGCGGGCCGCTCGACACCTCGCCGGGCGCCCCCATGGGCCAGACGATGGCATCGTTTTTGCTCGGTCATCCGACCGGCGGATTCGTAGACTACAACGACAGCTATGCCCAACAGATTCTCGTCTCCGGCGCCTACTTCCAGGACGATTGGAAACTGTCTCCCAAGCTCACGCTGACGCTCGGAATCCGCTACGAACTAGCCATGCCGACCACGGAGCGATTCAATCGCACCGTGCGCGGATTCGATTTCTCCTCTCCGAGTCCCATTGAGGGGCAAGTGCGGGCACGCTATGCCCAGTCGCCCATTCCGGAGATTATTCCAGCCAACTTCCGCGTTCGCGGCGGCCTTACTTTCGCGGGCGCCAACGGCGAACCGCGCGGCCTATGGAACGCCGACCGCAACAACTGGTCTCCGCGAATCGGCGTGGCGTACCAACTGAATACGAAGACGGCCCTGCGCGCCGGATTCGGCCGGTTCTTCGATCTCGACAGACAAACGGTGAACCAGGCTGGATTTAGCCGCAGGACCCTGTTGGTGCCGTCCTTGAACAACGGCCAGACATTCGTCGCGGGCACCGCCTCGCCTTATCCTTCAGGCATCGATCGCCCGTTGGGCGCCTCGCAGGGGCTGATGACATTTGCGGGTCAGGGCGTCGGCTATTTCAACTCAAACCTTTTGACGCCTTACGCTTTCCGGTGGCAATTCAGCCTGCAACGCGAGCTGCTGAAGGACATGGCGCTGGAAGCGGCGTATGTCGGTGCATCGAGCGAGAATCTCCGCATCGGGCGCGCCATGAACCCGGTGCCGCGCGAATACCTCAGCAACTCACTCACCCGCGACCAGACGGCAATCAATTTCCTCGCTCAGCAGTTCCAGAATCCATTCTTTCCCCTGCTGCCCAACACCAATCTGGCGGCGACTACGGTGGCCCGTTCGCAGCTCCTGCGCCCTTATCCTCAGTACACCGGCATAGCCGTCATCAATAATGACGGCTATTCCAACTATCACTCCTTGCAGACCAGGCTCGAAAAGCGGTTTTCCGCAAGCTACACGGTGATGGCAGCTTATACATGGTCGAAGTTCATGGAGGGAACCGGCTACCTGAACGAAGTGGACGCTGTGCCGGAATACGTCGTCAGTGACCAGGACCGTACGCATCGCCTGGTTCTCAGCGGAATCTGGGAGTTCCCGTTTGGGAAAGGCAAGCGTTTTGCCGGTTCGGCAAAAGGGCTGGCTGAAAAACTGATCGGCGGATGGCAGGCGCAAGGCATTTTTCAAGGACAAAGCGGAGCGCCGCTCGGATTCGGCAACGCCATCTTTCTCGGCGACCTGAAGGCGGTTCCGATCCCCAAGAACCAACGCTCGATCTATCGCTGGTTCAACACGGCTGCGGGCTTCGAGCTTGCACCAGGCCGCCAGCTCGGATCAAATATCCGCTACATGCCTTCCCGATTCACCGGGATTCGCTCCGATGGCATCAACAATTGGGATCTCTCGGTGATCAAGAACACCTATTTCAATGAGCGGATCTACCTTCAGTTTCGGGCGGAATTTCTGAATGCGTTCAACCACACGCAGTTCTCGCCGCCCAACACCAATCCTTCGAGCACGGCCTTCGGCACAGTGAACGAGACGGCGCAAATGCCGCGGCTGATGCAGTTCGGCCTGAAACTGTTTTTCTGACGCGGTAAGTCCGCGGGCTCTCTAAAAAGGAGGCGGCATGAAAAACCTCATAGTAATAAGCGCCTTTCTACTGGCGGCTCCGGTTCCGGCTCAAGTGCTCTATGGCACCCTTACCGGCGCCGTGCAGGATGCCTCAGGCGCCGTTATTCCCTCAGCTAAAGTAGCCGTTATCAACGATGCGATCGGTCTGACGCGCGAGACACAGACAAACGCCTCCGGATCGTTCACGATTACCAACCTGCCGCCCGGAATTTACGCAGTCGAGGCGTCGGCGCAAGGTTTCCGGCTCGTAAGGCGGGGTGGCGTTGAGGTGAGCATCAACACCGTCAACCGCATCGACGTGCAATTGCAGGTCGGTGAGATTTCCGAGCGCATCAATGTGGAAGCAAGCGCGGCGGTGCTTCAAACTGACAAAGCCCACGTCCATGTGGAACTAGGCTCCAAAGAGGTCACGCAGCTTCCCATCGGCGGCTACCGGAACTATCAGACGTTGATCAATCTTGTTCCGGGCGCCACTCCCGCCGGGTATCAGAACGCCGTCGTTGGTTCTCCGGGGCGGGCTCTGACAACCAACATCAACGGAACTACTCGCAACAACAACAATACCCGGCTCGATGGCGCCTATAACATGCGGGCCCACCTGCCCCACCAGACGTTGTATGTTCCGCCCGTGGAGTCCATCGAAACCGTTAGTATCGCCACGAACAGTTTCGACGCCGAGCAGGGCTTTGCAGGCGGCGCGGCGATTAACGTCGTCACCAAATCGGGCACAAACCAGTTCCACGGCTCCTTCTTTGAACACTTGGGAAATTCCGTATTCAATGCGAAAAACTTCTTCTACCTTCAGCCGAAGGTCCCGAAGTACATTTTTCACACATATGGGGGCACCCTGGGAGGACCCATCAAGAAGAACAAATTGTTCTTTTTTGGAAGTTGGGAGGGCATGAGAGAGCGGTCCACCTTCTCCCGGATCGCCACGCTGGCGACGCCGGATCAGCGCGCGGGCGATTTCTCCGCCTACCGTACGAACATTTACGATCCCATGACGGGCACCGCCGACGCGCGTGATCGGACTCCATTCCCTGGAGCAATTATTCCAATGTCGCGTCAAAGCTCGATTACGCGGCGTCTGCAAGCCCTTGCGCCTGGGGCGAATCTGAGCGGCTCGGCGAATAACTTCTTCGCCTCGGCGCCCACGGTTTTTAACCGGGACAATTTCGACGCGAAGTTCAACTACACGCTTTCCGCAAAGACCAGCCTATGGGGCAAGATCTCCGTCATGGATGCGCAAGTGAACTCTCAGTACAATCTCGGAGAGGCCGGCGGTCAGGGCATGATCAATGGCGGCGGCGCGGGAACGGGGAGCGTAAATGCGCGAGTAGTTACTTTCGCGGGAACGCACCTGCTTGCGCCAGCCTTCTTGATTGATGGCAATATCTCCTTCAGCCATGACCCGCTCGACCTGGTCCACACCGACTCAGGAAAGAATCTGGGCTCGGAGTTTCTTGGCATACCGGGTACGAATGGCCCTGATGTGCGGGCGAGCGGTTTGCCGATCTTCACGATCGCCGGATACGAGAACTTTGGCAATCCTTATCCCTGGATGCCGAAGTATGTGGACGACAACTCGATTACCGTTGCCGTCAACGCCGGTTGGGTGAAAAGCGCTCACGACATCCGCTTCGGAGTCGATCTCACCCGCGCGAGATTGAATCACTGGCACCCCGAGGTCGGCGGGAACGGCCCGCGTGGCCGCTTCGCCTTTACGGGCGGCATCACAGCCCTGAATGGGGGACCGGCGCCGTCTCAATTCCATTCCTACGCCGCGTATCTGCTTGGGTTACCGCAACAGGTAGGCAAATCCGTGCAGGTGGTGGATCCATCGGATCCATTCGAGCGCCAGTACGGCCTGTACTTCCGCGACCGCTGGCAAGCCACACGTAACCTGACGTTGACGCTTGGCGTGCGCTGGGAATACTTTCCGATTATGCAGCGCGGGCCGAACCGCGGCATCGAGCGCTACGATTTCGACACGGACCGCGTGCTGGTTGGCGGCTTCGGCAATGTGCCGCGATCGGCGGGAATCAGCGCGGCCAGAAATCTGTTTGCGCCGCGTATGGGCCTGGCGTACCGGCTTGGGTCCACTGGCGTCATTCGAGCCGGTTACGGAATCAGCTACGAACCTTATCCGCTGGCGGCCTCGTTTCTGTTCCCATTCCCTGTCATGGTGAGTCAGGATTTCATCGGCGCAACCACATTTGTGCCGTTCGCGCCGATAGAGCGTGGAATCCCCGCGATCTCGATTCCCGACTTGACATCGGGTTCCGTCGCGCTCCCTCTCACGGCGACCACTCAGACGCCGCTGCCGGGAACCTTCCGGCGCGGCTACATTCAGTCATTCAACTTCACCGTCGAGAGGCAGCTTCCCTGGGGCTTTATCGGTTCGGCGGGTTATGTGGCCACGCGCACCATCAACCAGATGTCGAGCATCAATGTGAATGCATCGGAGCCGGGAGGCGGGCAGGCCGGACGTCCTCTGTCGCCGCGTTTTGGACGGCGAGTCGACCTGACGGTCATCCGGCCATTTCAGACCGGCGCGTATGACTCGCTGCAAGCCCGGCTGGACCGGCGTTTATCCGCCGGGCTCACCACCAAGATCGCCTACACTTGGAGCAAGGCAATCAATTGGGCCGACGATTCGGCGGGTGGGATGTTTTTCAACGCTCCTTCGCAACTGGCCCGCAACCGGGCGCGGGCCAACTACGACCGCACTCATATATTCCGCTGGGCCTGGGTATACGAGGCTCCGGCTGCACTTCAAGGCGCCTTGATGAAAGCGATGCTTTCAGGCTGGCAATTGAACGGTATCTTCAGCGCCTACAGCGGGACGCCCTTTAGCGTTCTGGCCGCGAATGCGTCTCTGAATGCTCCCGGCAGCAATCAAACCGCGGACCAGGTGAAGCCCACCGTGCAGAAGCTGGGCGGTATTGGCCGCGAGGCGCCGTACTTCGACCCTTCGGCTTTCGCGCCAGTCTCCGCAGTGCGGTTCGGCGGCACTGGCCGTAACATCCTCCGAGGTCCCGGCCTAGTCAATCTTGATGCCGGACTGTTTCGCAACTTCAGGCTCACCGAATCCTGGCGATTGCAGTTCCGCGCCGAGGCGTTCAACTTCACCAATACGCCGAAGTTCTCAAATCCGGCCGCCAACGCTAGCAACGCGGGCTTCATGACAGTGACCAGCGCTTTGACCAACAGCGGCTCCGTGGAAGGCGGCGAACGGACGATCCGGTTCGCCCTGCGTTTCAGTTTCTAAGCGGCGATTGAACGCTTCCGCGCGGCGCGCCGGCCTCGACGGTGCAACAATCAGATTCTATGCACAATCCCCGAGGGATGCACTCTCGCCGTTGCGTGCAAGACCTGGAAGGTTGTTTTGACGCTGAGTGACCGGCAAAGCGCGGGGGTCGAGCCCGTTTTTGAGGCTCGCGGCGTAACCAAGGTTTACGACATGGGTGAAGTGCAGGTGCACGCGCTTCGCGGCGTCGACTTCGAACTTTATCCTGGCGAGCTGGTGGTGGTGTTAGGGCCCTCCGGAAGCGGCAAATCGACGCTTCTGAACATCTTCGGCGGCCTGGACCGTGCATCCAGCGGCCTGGTACGCTACCGCGGATGGGATCTCACTAATGCCGGCGATCGTGAGTTGACTCGCTACCGCCGCGAGCACGTCGGGTTCGTGTTCCAGTTCTACAACCTGATCCCCAGTCTGACGGCGCGGGAAAACGTGGCGGCGGTGACCGAAATCTCCGAGGATCCGATGGATCCGGGCGATGCGCTGGATCTGGTGGGGCTCCGGCCGCGGATGGACCACTTCCCCTCGCAGTTGTCCGGCGGCGAGCAACAGCGGGTTGCAATAGCCCGCGCGATCGCCAAGCGGCCGTCCGTCCTGTTGTGCGATGAGCCAACCGGCGCACTGGACTCGCAAACAGGGGTGCTGGTTCTGGAGGCGATCGAGAAAGTGAATCGCGAGTTGGGCTCCGCCACCGCGCTCATTACGCATAACGCCGACATCGCCGGCATGGCGGACCGGGTAGTGCACATGAGCAACGGCGGCATTGCTTCGGTGGAAGAGAATGCTCGCCGCAGAAGTCCGCGGGAGCTGCACTGGTAGCTATGCGCGCGCTCGACACTAAGTTGTTTCGCGACGTCTGGGGCATGAAAGGCCAGGCGCTGGCTATCGCCATGGTCGTCGCAGGAGGCGTTGCGACGTATATTCTCTCGGTCAGCACGCTCGATTCGCTGGAGAGGACACAATCGCGATTCTATGCCGAGTACCGCTTCGCCGACGTGTTCGCGCAGTTGAAACGCGCGCCGGAAAGCGTCCGGAGCCGGGTGGAGGAGATCCCCGGAGTGCGGCTTGCGGAGACGCGCGTCCTGGCGCCCGCAACCCTGGAATTGGAATCATACAGCGATCCGGCATCGGCGATGATCGTGTCGGTCCCCGACGGCCGGCAGCCCGAACTCAATCAGCTTCACCTGACCAGGGGCCGTTTACCCGAGGCCGGACGCGAGCGCGAAGCCGTCGTCAGCGACGCCTTTGCGGCCGCTCACAAAATGCGGCCCGGAACAACTCTGGCCGCCACCATCAACGGTCGGCGCAGGGTGCTTGAGATCGTGGGCGTCGCGCTCACTCCCGAATTCATTTATCAGCTTCAGCCGGGTTCGATCATTCCCGATTTCAAGAGTTACGCCATCCTGTGGATGGGACGAAAGCCGCTCGAAGCCGTTTTCGACATGAACGGCGCACTTAACGACTTGGCGCTACGGCTGGAACGGGGCGCCAGCTCCGAGGACATCATCATGCGGCTTGACCCGATTCTTGCTCCCTACGGCGGTCTGGGAGCATTCGGCCGCAAAGACCAGGTTTCGCATCGTTATCTATCCGAGGAGTTCCGTTCGCTCAAGCTGATGGCGATCATTTTCCCTACGATCTTCCTCGGGGTCGCCGCTTTCCTGCTTAACGTAGTGCTGATGCGTCTGATGGCGATGCAGCGGGGGCAGATTGCGATTCTTAAGGCATTCGGATACTCAAACGCGGCCATTGCGCTGCACTATCTGAAATTCACCATGATCATTGTGGCGATAGGCGCCCTCATCGGGATTGCGGGCGGAACATGGATGGCGCGCGGCATGAGCCTGATGTACATGGAATTTTACCGGTTCCCTTACCTCGATTTCGGAGTGCGGCCGGGGGTGGCTTTGACGGCAACTCTGGTGAGCATGGCGGCGGCCGCGATCGGCACGCTGCACAGTGTGGTACGGGCAGCCAAAGAGAGGCCCGCGGTGGCAATGCAGCCTGCGCCTCCGGGAAATTACCGCGTCAGCATCGTCGAACGGCTCGGCATCGGGCGTATTATCTCCCAGCCCACTCGCATGATCATTCGCAACCTGGAGCGCCGTTATGTAAAGGCCGCACTCTCCATCCTGGGCGTGGCTCTGTCGTGCGGAATCCTCGTGATGGGAGGCTTCATGACGGATGCCGTGGACTACATGGTCTTCGCGCAGTTCAAGCAGGCTCAAAGGGACGACATGACGGTCACATTCGTTGAACCGGTGGCCGGGCGGGCGCTTCACTCACTTGTCAGCCTGCCCGGTGTGCACTATGCGGAGCCGTTCCGCGCGGTTGCGGCTCGGCTGCGATTCGGTCATCGCATGTACCGCACCTCCATACAGGGTCTGGAACCGGACGGCGACCTTCGCCGGCTGCTCGATCAGAATCTCAATCGCGTTCCGCTGCCTCCGCAGGGCCTGCTGATCACGGATTACCTGGGGAAAACGCTGGGAGTTCGTCCGGGCGACCTGCTGACCGTGGAGACTCTGGAGGGGAACCGCGCCGTACTGCAAGCGCCGGTGGCCGGGTTCGTGAAGGAATATGTCGGCTTAAGCGCTTATATGGACCGGCGAGCCTTGAACCGGCTGATGCGTGAGGGCGACGCAATCTCGGGGGCCTTCCTGTCGGTCGATTTAGCCAATTCGAACGGCATTTTTCGCGAACTGAAACGCATGCCAATGGTGGCGGCTACCGCAGTGCGGCGGAGGATGCTCGAAAGTTTCTATGAAACAATGGCCAAACAGATGCTGACGTTGGCGTTCTTCAATCTCCTGATGGCGGCGACGATCGCGGTCGGCGTGGTTTACAACACAGCGCGCATCGCTCTGAGCGAGCGCATGCACGAGTTGGCCAGTCTGCGTGTACTCGGCTACACGCGGGGAGAGATTTCGTTTATTCTGCTGGGCGAGCTGGCTGTGCTGATCCTGGCCGCGATTCCGCTGGGACTATGGATCGGCTGGGCATTGGCTGGATACATGGCCAACTCGCTGGGGACCGACTTGTTTCGAATACCATTGGTGCTGACTCCAAAAACGTATGCCTACTCATCCTTGGCCGTTCTGTCGTCAGCCGTTGTTTCCAGCCTGATGGTTCGCCGGAAACTGGATCACCTCGATCTCGTGGAGGCCCTCAAGACTAGAGAATGACGAAGAAGAAAAACAAGAACAGGCGGTGGGTGTGGATAAGCGCCGGCGTGATAATAGTGGCCGGTCTCATTGTTTGGGGACTCCGCCCGCAACCCATCAGCGTAGATGCCGCGGTGGTTAAGCGCGCGCCGCTGCTTGTCACTGTCGAAGAGGAAGGCAAGACCAGAGCACGCGACCGGTACTTGGTTTCGGCGCCGGTGGCGGGTTTCATCCGGAGAGTGCGATGGAAGACCGGCGATGCCATCCGGCCGGGGGATATGGTCGCCGAACTGGAGCCGTTGCGTCCGGAAACGCTGGATCCGCGTGCGCGGGAACAAAGCGAAGCGGGCCTCCGAGTCGCGGATGCGGGTCTCAAAGCGGCGGAACAGCGCGCCCGCACCGCCGGGGAGCAGGTGCGAACCGCGCAGGTGGAGGCCTCGTACGCGAAACAGGAATTGGGCCGTGAGGCGGGCCTAATCAAGTCAGGAGATATTCCCGCGCGCCGTTACGACCAGGCGGCGTTTGAGGCACGCCGGACGGAAGCGGCTTTGGCCGCCGCGAATCAGGCGGCGGCTACAGCGCGCGCCGAGGTGGAAACAGCGCGAGCCCAAGTTGAGGCCGCCCGGGCCGCGCTTATCGATTCAACCTCGATGCCGCGTGGTGGCGGGCACGGCGCGAAAACGGTGCTTGTGCGCGCGCCGGTTGGCGGCCGTGTACTGAAGGTGGTTCGCGAGAGCGAAGGCGTCGTAAACTCCGGCGACCCGTTGCTGGAAATCGCGAATGCACGCGCGCTCGAAGTTGAGATCGAAGTGCTGTCGGCCGATGCCGTCCGGATAGCGCCCGGCACTCGCGTGCTTCTCAATCGCTGGGGTGGAGACGGGCAAATCGAGGCACGCGTGCGTGTGGTGGAGCCGGCGGGATTCACCAAGATCTCCGCGCTGGGGGTCGAGGAGCAGAGAGTACGCGTGATCGCCGGCATCGTCTCGCCCGAGCAACAATGGCGGCGGCTCGGCGACGGTTACCGGGTCGAGGCAAGCATCGTACTTTGGGAGAATGGTTCGGCCTTGCAGGTCCCGGCCAGCGCGGTGTTTCGATCCGGTGAGCAATGGGCGGTCTTCCTGGTGGACGCCGGGCTGGCGCGCCTGCGCATAGTGGAAACCGGGCGCCGCACGGGTCTCGCGGTACAGATCCTCTCGGGGCTCAAGGAGGGCGAGCGTGTGATCACGCACCCCGACGATGCGCTCGCAGATGGAAAGCCAGTCCGTATAAATTGAAACGTCCATCTAACCAACCAGCTAAGGGCTTCCGGGCGGATAATAAAAGAGCATGATTCGTCTGCTCGGAACCGCGGCTCTGCTTCTGGCTTTCGCATGGCCGGCGTTCTCTCAAAAGCGTATTCTCTACATCACGCATTCGGCGGGCTTCCGCCACGACAGCATCCTCGTCAGCATTCAGTCGTTAGAGGAGATGGCGCGGCGCGGCGGGGTACTTGAAATCACCGCGACGGAAAACCTCAGCCAGATCACGGCGGCAAATCTCCGGCAGTACGACGCCGTTTTCTTTTTCACGAGCGGGGAGCTGGCTTTGAGTGAACAGCAGCGCCGCGACTTGCTCGATTTCGTACGCCAGGGCAAGGGCTTCGGTGGAGCGCATAGCGCCACCGACACTCTGTACAGCTGGCCGGAATACGGAGAACTGATCGGCGGGTATTTCGACGGCCATCCCTGGGCCCAGGAGGCCAGCATTGACATCGAGGACGTGGATTTCCCCGGCATGAGGGAAGCGGCGCCCAACTTCCGCATCGTCGAGGAGTTCTATCAGTTCCGCGCTTTCTCGCGCGACCGGGTGCGCGTTCTGATGACGCTCGATACTTCGACTGTAAATCTGAGGGCGGCAGGCGTGAACCGCACCGACGGCGACTTTGCGTTGGCCTGGTGCCACCGATTCGGAAACGGCCGCGTGTTCTACACCGCACTCGGGCACTTCGACGAAACCTGGCGCGATCCGCGCTTCCTTCGCATGATCGAGCAGGCACTACTTTGGATGGCCGGAGAAATCGGGGCCGACGCCACGCCGCGATCCACGTCATTGGGCGCCCCGCCACTAATTGTGCAAGGCAGTGTCGGTTCCGTAGCCGGCCCCGCCGAAGGCCATGCCTTTGGCTCTGTGATCGCAATATACGGAGACAGGTTAACCAGCGGCTCCACATTTGAATCGCCTGTCACTCCCCTTCCCTCAAAAATCGCCGGAACGCGCGTCGAAGTGAACGGACGTCCCATTCCGCTCTTTTACGCCTCGCCAGGCCAGGTGAACGCGCAGCTTCCTTTCGATCTCCAGCCAGGCACGACGGCGGAATTGGCCGTGTACAGCGTGAATCACGCCAGCGAAAAGATTGGTGTACGAATCGTGGAGGTTTCGCCGGCGTTATTCTCCGGTGGGCGGTTGGCCGGCTCCGCGCTGGTGCTTTACGCAACAGGGCTTGGCGCCGTTAACGGTGAAATCGCCGCAGGTTCGGCGCCTCCCGCCGCATCTCTGCTGCGTACGACGGCGACTCCTGTCGTGTTCGTCAACAACCGCGAAGCCGCCGTTACCTTCTCCGGCTTGGCGCCGGCCTTGGTGGGAGTCTACCAGATCAATTCCCAACTACCCGCCGGGCTGGAGGACGGACCGTTGAGCGTCCAGGTCAACATACGCGGCCAGGGATCTAACCGCTTGATGATTCCCTGAAATTCGATCAAGGGCGAGCAGGCTGAGAGCAGCCAATTCGAAGCCGCCGGGGGGCGCCGAAGAGAACCCCGCCAACTTTCGTGCCGGCGGCTAACTCCGCCTATCGCTCAGACTCAGATCCTGCGCGAGAGAATCGTACGTTCCGAATGCGGGTGGAGTTGATGACGAAGCCGTTCAAGCTACCGGCTGCATCGCGCGTAAAACGAAAGCTGCCAAAGTTGGATTCAAAGAGATCCTTCTCCACGGGCCGCAATTTCTGCACGGCGGATCGCAAACGGTGGAGCGCCAGTTCCCCGCCCTCCCACGCAATGCGGTAAACGGCATCCATCTCCGGGCTGGTGTAAGTTCCCGCATACTTCTGGAAATCCCCGGCCGCGAAAGCCGGCGCGGCAACGCGTTCGTAACTCTCGGTTTCGCTGCCCGGAGAGACAGACTCCATGCCAGCGCCGGAGAAGCGGAATTCGCCCGGCCGCCCTTGCGCCGCAAGCCGGTTTCCCTCTATCACACCCAGCGCCGCGCCCGGTCCCATACCGGCCACGCGCAGCATTCCGTTACTGGCTTCGATCCGGATGATGTGATCGCTCACTCGGTTCACCCACACGCCGCTATACCGGTCCCATACCTCGCGCGGAACCGGAGTGGTCTTGGGAGATTCGCTCTTGGGCCCCAATTTTGCGGCAAGGACGACGTCTGCCACTCGGCGCGTCAGCGCGGACGGGTCCGCCGTACTGTCGTTGCAAAGCGCGATCACGCCCGTTTTGCCGGCCGGAAAGTATGCCAGGTTGGAGCGGTATCCCGCATCCGACCCGCCATGGCCGATGAAATCCAGCCCGCGGTAGGCGCCATGAATCAGCCCGCTGGCATACGGAATCTCCTGCCCGTTATTCAGCCGCCCCTTAACCCGCATCGCCTTTCCAATTCCCAACCCGTCTGTTTCCAATTCGCCGATCCATAGCGCCAGATCGTCCACGGTCGTGTGCAGGCTCGTGGCGCCCGCCGTATCGAAGTTGGTCAAAGACAATCGAAACCGCGCTCCAGCGGGCACATACCCGTACGCGTTTCCTCGAATCACCTCCCCGTGGTCTTCCCGGAAATGCGAATGCAGCATCCCCAACGGCTTGAAAATTCGCTTGCCCGCAAAATCGCGGAAACTCATGCCGCTTACGCGCTTGACGATCTGCGCCAGAAGCGTATACCCGGTGTTGCAATACATATACTGCTGGCCCGGCGGAAAGTTCAGTTCACGCTGGCGCGCCACCATCGCCAGCACATCCTCGTCCGTGATCAGGTCCAGCGAATACCGCCAGCCGGCCAAGCCGAGCAGAGACCATTGGTCCCTCAGTCCGCTGGTGTGGTGAATCAGGTGGCGGATGGTGATCGTCTTGCCGAAATCCGGCAGCTCCGTTACATATTTCCTTGCCGGATCGTCCAGAGAAAGTTTTCCATCCTGGACCAAAAGCTGTATCGCCGCCGCCGTGAATTCTTTCGATACCGACGCCACATGAAACACGGAATCCGGGCTCAAAGCCACACCGTGGTCGAGATTCGCCATCCCATACGCCCGCCGGAAAGTGACCTTACCGCCTTCGACAACAGCCGCCGCGCACCCCGGGCCATTGCTGCGCTGAAATCTCTGGAAAACCGAGTCCACCCCGGAAGCCCACGCCGGCTCCTGGCCGAACGCATACGGCGCCTGCAGGACCCAAACAGCCAGCGGCAAGTGGCGGAGGAATCGCGTCAGCATGATCGACCAGTTTAGGGGATACTCGACCGCTTCGCAATCGCTTCGCGAGAATCGTCTGCACGCGTTGGCGGCGCTCAGCGTCCTCATCAACATGAGTCTCCGCTGGTGGCTGCTACTCTGCCTGGTTGAGCCGGCCAGAGCAGGCATGATCCACGGCGTCGCCGTGGAAAACACGAGTTCACGTCCACTGGCAAGGACCAGAGTCCGTCTTCAATCGGTGGCTGGATCAAGCCTCCGCCCTTTCGCCGAGGCGACTGCCAACCGCGGCGGCCAGTTCTGGTTTCCCTCTCTTCCCGACGGCCAGTACGTTCTATCGGCGACCCGCGCCGGTTATGCACAAACAATTCACGGTCAGCGGCGTCATGGCGGATCGGCTCCGCTCATTGACGTAAAAGGCGACTCCACTACGTTCGCCGAACTGCGTCTTCTCAAGCTGGGCGCGATTTCCGGCCGTGTCGTGGACGAAAATCGCGTCGCTTTGGCCGGTATCAACGTGATCGCCTATCAGAGCGCTTTGCCGCTGCGCCAGGTGACCTCCGCCAAAACGGATGATCGCGGCATCTTCCGCCTCTTCGGGCTGCTCCCTGGCCGCTACTATGTCCGCAGCTCGGCGCACGAACTCGATGATGGCCCGGGCCTGCTGCCCACTTTTTTTCCTGGTAACGCCGGCACATCGGACGCGCGCGTGGTCAGAGCGGCGCTCGATACGGAAGTAACCGATATCGACTTTCAGCCGCTGCTGGGGACGCTGCTTTCGGTTCGCGGGACCGCGAGCGGATGTCCCACCGGAGAGCGCTTCGTAAAGGTGACTCTATCCTCGGATACAGGGCGCAGAGAAATCCAGACCCCCTGCGAATCGGCATTCTCCTTTGACGTAGTTGCCCCCGGATACCATGAGCTGCTTCTGGAACCCGGCACCATGCCCGGAACCGTGGCGTTGTTTCGCGAGTTCCTGGTTGACCGCGGCTACGATGCCGGTACCCTTGTAATGCAACCACTGCCACGCGTTTCGGCCAGACCCTTCGGGCTAGGTGTAGGGGACTACGGAAAGCTAAAAGTCACTGCAAGGCGCAAGGATCTGGCCGGCCCGGGACCGCCGGTAACCTTGCCCGTCGCTTCGGATTTGAATTTTCGGGATTACGTGGCGCTCTTGCCTGGTTACTGGCAGGTGTTCGTCGCGCCTCCCGAATCAAGATTCTTTGAAAAGCTGCGTCAAGTGCGCTCTGTCGGCCCAAAGCCGCGCGCCCTATACAGTGACAACGCGCCGGAAGTGCTACTTACACCATCGAGTTTTGAAAGGATCGAGGTCACACTGGCTAGCCAGCCGGCCTCCATCAATGGCGCCGTTCATTTCGAGAAGGAGCCAGTCGCCGCCGCGCCCGTCTATCTTTATCCCGTGGACATTGACCTGCGGCGTCGCGTGCACGGCTTGCGTGCGGCGGAAAGCGGCATCAATGGCCGGTTCCAATTCGAGGGCCTTCCTTCTGGGGCTTACCTGCTGATCAGCAGCATGGAGTTGGATGAGTTCAACGAGCAGGCGCTGCGGCAGGCCGGAGCGAAGGAGGTCGTACTCAGCGCCGGCGCCAGCCAGAGCGTGCCACTTGACCTGCACGTGGAACGCTGATTTCCCATGAGTCCGAGCGGGTCAAGCGACTTATTTCGAATCGGTAAGTTCGGCCAACAGCCATGCGCGTGCATAATCCCAATCGCGCCTGGCTGTGGACCGCGATATCTTGAGCGCGCTCGCCGTTTCCTCTTCGTTCAGGCCGGCAAAGAAGCGCAATTCGATGACGCGAGCGGCGCGTGCGTCCACTTTTTCCAGTTTGTCCAACGCCGCATTGAGATGGCCGGCGTCGCAGCCGGGCTCAGCGCCGGGCATTCCGTCCAGGTCAAGACTAACGCGAATCCCGCCCCGTTTTTGAGAACCTGCCTGTCGCACATGATCCACGAGGATCCTGCGCATTTGACGGGCTACGATGGCCAGGAAATGTCCCCGGTCTTTGGCGTCGACTGGACCCCTTCCGACAAGCTTGACGTAGAGTTCGTTCACCAGCGCCGTTGGCTGCAAAGTGTGCCCCTGGTGTTCCGCCCGAAGGAAGTAGCCGGCCAGGCTTCGCAACTCACTATAGAGCAAGGCGATCAACTCGTCGCCGGCGTCCGCGTCTCCGTTCCGCCACTTCTCAAGGAGCTGGGTAACTTCGGATTTCGACTCAGCCATGTTCCTGGACCTTAAAGTATAATAGTCGAACAATCGACCATGGCAGAGGATCCGCGGACCGGGACGCCAATGAGCGGACCGGATGACGTTCGGCGATGGTTTGATGCGCTTGCGGGACAGCCGGCTTCTGAGCGGCAGGCGGCGCTCGATGCTTTGGCTCAGCCTGCCCCCGATGTCGCGCGCGAAGTGGCGCGGCTCCTTGAGGCGCACGACCGCCGCGGGCATTTTCTATCCTCGCCCGTTGCGGTTCACGTGGAGCGCCAAATAGATCCGCCGGTCGAGGTAGCTGGCCCGTACCGGCTTCAAAAGATTCTGAGCGAAGGCGGCATGGGTGTCGTGTACGAAGCGGTACGCGCCGACGATACGTTCAAAAAACGCGTGGCGCTCAAAATGATCCGTACGGCGCTGATGACGAGCGCGCTCAAGGAGCGTTTCCGCGTCGAACGGCAAATTCTGGCTGCGATGGAGCATCCCAACGTCGCGCGCATTCTCGACGGCGGCGCAACCGAGGACGGCAGGCCTTATCTGGTGATGGAGTATGTCGACGGGCTTCCGATCGATGATCACGCCGGGAAGAACCAATTGGGCTTGGAGGCCCGCCTGAGACTGTTTCTTCAGGTGTGCGGTGCGGTCCAGTTCGCCCACCGGCATCTGGTGGTACATCGCGATTTGAAACCAGCAAATATTTTGGTGACGGAAAGCGGGCAGGCGAAACTGCTCGATTTCGGCATCGCAAAAATCCTTTCCCATCAGCCGGAGCTTGGCTTGGAAGCTCAAGCCACGGCGCTGGGAGCGATGACGCCCGGCTATGCGAGTCCGGAGCAAGTCTCCGGCCAGGCGGTTACTACTGGAACCGATGTGTTTTTGCTCGGCATTTTGCTGTATATACTTGCTGCCGGGGTACACCCGTTCCGTGGAGACGGGACGAAGATGCCGCATGAGGTGCAGCGCTCCATCTGCGAGGATGATCCGCCGCCGCCGGGCGCAGTGGCGCGGGTTCCCTGGAAAGCGAGGCTGAAAGGCGATTTCGATAGAATCGTCGCGATGGCGCTGCACAAGCACCTGGAGCGGCGGTACCCGTCGGTGGAGGCTCTGGCAGCGGACATCCGTCGTTTTCTCGCAAACGAGCCAGTGTCGGCTCGGGGCGATGAATTTGGGTATCGCGCGGCTAAGTTTCTACGCCGCCGGTGGCTCCCGCTGACGGCGGCGGCAGTGGTGTTTGCCGCGCTGGCCGGAGCGGCTGTGGTGAGCAGCCAAGCGGCGAGAGTGGCGCGTGAGCAGCGGTCGCTTGCGGAAGAGAGGCGCATGGAGGCCGACCAGCAACGCCTTAAAGCGGAGCGCGCGGCGGCCCAGGCGCGAGCCGAGCGGGCGTTGGCGGAAGCCAGAAGAGTGGAGGCCGAGCGGCAGCGCGCAATTGCCGATAACGAGCGCGCTCGGTCCCAGCGCAACATGGAAGCTCAGCGCGCGCTGGCGATGAATCTGCTCACAACGTCGGATACCCAGTTCCGTGCGGGCAATTTTCAGGACGCAATCGCGAGTCTGGAGAAAAACATCAAAGCTCAGAAGACGCTGGCGGAGGCGGATACGCTCGACAAGAACTTGCAACAAATCATTGGCGCACTCGAGGTGCGGCTATGCGGGATGCGAGCGTCGAGCGGCGATCCCCAGGGCGCGGCGGCCGAGTGCAAGTCTGCCGTCGAGCGGCTGGAGCCGCTGGCGCCCACGGGCGACGTACTGCTGCTCGCTTCGCTAGGCTCCGCGTACGCGATATATGGGAAGCTGAAGACGAACCCAAAAGAAGCGGCCGAGGCCGTAAGCTATGGCCGCAAGGCCGTGCGGGCGTTTGAGGATCTGCTCGTGCGCGACGCGGGGAACGCGCATCACCAACGTTCGATTGCGCTGAGCCAGGCCTATCTCGCTCAGGGGTTGTTTCTGACAGGCGCGAAACAGGAATCGGTGACCATGTTCGGCAGATCTGTCGAAGCGCTTGGGACGGCGTTGAAAGCGAATCCAACGGAACGGACAGCCGTTATGGGCTTCGCCAGCGTGCTCGTCATGCAATCGGCGGCGCTGCTCAAGGCGGGCGATCCGGCGCCGGCCCGCGACGCAATGCGCCATGCTCTTTCGCTGTTTAAAGCGCTGGCGGAAGCGCCGGGCGCAACCGATCTCGAGATCAACGAGTATGCCAACTGGCTGGTCCGCAGTGAGTTCAGCGATCTGTGGCAGCCGGAGACCGCGCTCCCGTTCGCCCAGCGGGCGGTGAGGAACTCCGATGAAAAAAACCCGGGATATTTAGATACGCTCGCCTGGGCGCACTATCGGATGGGCGACGCGGCCACGGCGGCTGAGGTGCAACGCAAGGCCCTGCGGGCCGTCGAGGGGAATGCAATGTTCATGCGGATGCCGGCCCTGAGAAAAGAGATCGAAGAGGGGCTGAAAACCTTCGAAGCGGCCTTGCCGCCAAAAAAATAACAAATCGATGGAGCATTTCGAGCGGGATTTCCGCTAATGGGGTGAGCGGGCGTACTGGCCCGGTCATCAACTACAAACCATAACGGAAGGAACGAGAACAATGAGAGCGTCGCCCGCAATTAGCGTCACGGGGTACGACTTAGGCACCCACGCTGGATCGAAACTCGCTTATGTCGCCGCACTATTCAAAGGAACTCTGGTCACGTGGCCCGGTGTTGCACTCAAACTGACCGGCGATTCATTGGTTGCCGGTATGGCCCAAGATAGGCTGGAGCGAACCCAAACGCCGGGGATGAAGATTGGAGTTGATTCAAGATGGCGCGAACAATCATTCTAGACGCAAACGTCATAGATCAGTTGAATCGTGGCAACGAGGGCGCGGCGAACTCGGTCAGGGAAATGCGACGCGCCGGCGACACCTTATACGTCAGTCAGCAGGCCTACAATGAACTGGCCGTCAATCCGATGATTCCCCGTACAGCGGCAGCAAATCGGGAGTTGCTGGGCGAGTTGAATATCCGGATCGCACCGCCGGGAGATGTGGCTACACGAACTCAAGTCTACGCGGGGAATCAAACGGCTAACGGGGTTCTCCTGTCCGAGGCGGATGTCCTGGTGGCGGCGCAGGCACGAGCAACAAACGCCGAGGTGTGGAGCTTTGACCGCGCTTATCGCAACAATGGCAACGCGATTCGGCAGCGATTAGGAGTTCGTGTTGCTCCTGAAAGTACGAGTGTGCCGATGGTGCAGGGGCAGGCCGATTACAGGACAGCGCGGCGGTTAATGGGTCTCCCTCCGCTTGAGATTGGACTCAATGGGCAGGTGACAAGGACGGCCCAAGCGGGGCGTGGACCAGGCGTTGGTCCGATTAACTCTGCAACTCCCGGCATGAAGTCTCCTGAAGGGACGCAGACCAAGATGCTTGGTGGCATCATCGCATTAGGCGTGATTGTCTCGTGGCTGGACGATTACTGCATCGAAAAATCAATGAAGAAAGATGTTGAGGAGTGGGAACAGTACATCCGCAATCGACAGAATCTGGATCCGGAGAACGGCTTTCTGCTGGTGGCCATTATTAAGAAATGGCAGCCTAGAGATGCGGCGTATGCGACGAGGTCGTACGTGAGTATGGAGATGTTTGAAGCCTACACGTTAAGTGGAGCCGAGTCAATGGCAAGGAAAAACATCCTGCCCGGCCTTCAGCCTCCCACTGACACGGTCAGTTACAGCTATGTAAAGATGTGGATTGCCCCGCTGAAGCCGAAGGTATTTCCCACTCAAGAGCAGTCTGATGAAAAAGCCTACGGAAAGGAATCGTGGTACCCCCGATACAAGCTTGTGAGGCAATCGCTCGAACCGCCTCCGGCATACGGCGAGGCCTTGAGTGTCCTGCAGGCCAGCAGCATGTACGACATCCTTCGCGTGCTCGACGCTCTGCCGACATCGCAGTTTAACGAGCTAAAGGCAAAACTGACAATTGTGAAGGAGGATATTAACAAGGCGCGGTTCGGCATTGCCTTTGCGGCCGTTGAAGAACGCAAGAGTAGTTCGTCCTTTGGATCGCACAGCTTCCTGCGAAACAATCGGAACGCTGAAAACTTTGCAATGCTCAAAGACGATTTTTCGAAGAATTGCATCAAGGATTGGGTGGACTCTGGAACGGGCACCATTCAACACCAGATGCAGGGCCGGTGGGAAGTGATATTGGACGGAAGAAAGTTTGAGTATAGCTTCCGTCTCTCCGGTAAAGTCACATGGAGAGACATGGACAAGCCGGGTCATATAGGGGGCGAAGGAACCTGGGAGGTGACACAGCGTGGAGTTCGCGTGCAATGGCCCAAAAGCGGGACTGTGGAAACATTCGATCTTCCAATTAACGAGAACCAGCAGAAGGCTCGCTGCGTCATGAAGAATGGGAGCTTCGATATGACGGCGAAGAAAACAAATCCCTATCCGTAGAGATAAGCTGTTTCACCTCGATGGCCGGTATTCACAGAGATTTGACCTGCCACCCGCCTGTCACTCCCTCAGAAACAGCAAAAAGTTTCGATCGTCAACAGTAAAGTGAATCGAGGGGCGGACGAGCAGCGTTGGGGCAAGATCCTTATAAGGTCCTAATGGTGACACCCGGCAAGATCTAACGTGCTCTTGACCGGCGCCTTGTTCGCCAAAGTGGACGATGCTGGAAAAGTCAAGACCGGAGGCGAAGTCTTCCTTCTCCTTACCGTTCCGTTTGACTTCCTGTAAGACGGTGTTGATCGAGATCACGCTGGGTGGCCAGGCGGCCTCCATTGTAGGCGAGGTGCGCCTGGACAAGGAGCCTGTTGCCGCCGCGCCCGTGTATCTCTATCCTCTGGACATCGAACTGCGACGCCGCGTCCACGGTCTCGGCGTTACCAGTACCGGCCCGGACGGCAGGTTCCAGTTCAAAACGCTTCCCCCCGGCGCTTATTTGATGCTAAGCACCATGGAGCTGGATGAGTTCAACGAGCAGTCGCTTCGTCAGGCCGGCGCCCGCGAGGTTGCCCTCACCGCCGGTTCGAGCAAGACTCTCCAGCTTGACCTGCACGTGGAGCGCTGATTTCGTGGGATGATCGATAGGGGTCTCCGCCATGCGTTTACTGGCTTGCCTGCTCCTTTCCCTGCTGCCCGTCGCAGCGCAGCGCGATTTTCTGACTGTCGATGAAGCCGATCAGGTCCGGGAAGCCCAGGAGCCCAACGCCCGGCTGGCCCTCTATCTCAAGTTCGCCAAACAGCGCATCGCCCTCGTCGAGCAGCTTCTATCGAAAGAGAAGCCGGGCCGCTCCGCCATGGTCCACGAAGCGCTCGATGAATACAACAAGATCATAGAAGCCATCGACATCGTCTCCGACGATGCGCTCAAGCGCGGGGTCGCCATCGATGAAGGCGCCGGAGCCGTCGCTGGGGCCGAAAAGGACTTCCTTGCCAGGCTCGAAAAAATCCGTGCTTCGAGACCCAAAGACCTGGTGCGATATGAGGACGCGCTCGCAAACGCGCTCGAAAACACCGCCGTCAGCATCGAGTTGGCCGAGCTTGATTTGAAAGAGCGGTCAAAGGATGTGCAGGCAAAGGGAGCGCGCGACAAAGAGGCGCTCGAAGAGATGATGCAGCCCAAGGACCGGGAGGCCAAACGCACCACGGAGAAGAAGGAAGCCGAAGCCGCAACGAAAAGAAAAGCGCCCACGCTGCGTCGAAAGGGCGAAACGGCTCCGCCAAAGAAACCCTGATCTCAGCGGCTTACTGGATCTCCGCGGCAATCTGGTCCGGCGTGGTGACCCCGGGCGCCAGTTCCATGATACGTATGTTGCGGAAATGGATTTCGGCGCCCTCCGACTCCAGGCAAAGGTAGCCTTTCCTGCGTGAGGAGTTCCGAATGCCGTTCACGAATTTCCCATTTACGGACAGCTTGATCACGCCATCGACGGCGACGACGTCGTAGGTGTTCCATTCCCCTCTGCCCTTGCACCGATTCTCCCACGACATGCTGCGCTCCCCGCGGGGATTCTCCGGCGTCACTTTGACCCCACCAACTCCAAACAGCTCCCCATGGACGTATGCTACCGGCGGAGTCCTCCCTTCGCGCTCATTGAGCTTGACCCAATCGAGCTCCAGCATCTGAACTTCGACACCGTCGGGCAGACGGTTGCGCTCTCCAGGCTTGGCCGAGCTCCACACGAACACTCCGGAATTGCCGCCCGGTTCGATGTGCATCCACTCGATGTGCAGAATGAAGTTCTCGTACTGTTTTTCACTGCGCATCACCCCTATGGGACGCCCGGAAC
>Ga0187893_10002137_pt1 | contig 44486 bp, 36 predicted proteins | sample MA1701074metaG_FD_139574 | JGI IMG/M metagenome (GOLD analysis project Ga0187893, IMG submission 139574) | White microbial mat communities from a basaltic lava cave in the Kipuka Kanohina Cave System on the Island of Hawaii, USA - MA170107-4 metaG ... | reverse complement strand
GCAGGCGGGTGTGCAACGTCATCGCGGCAGCTTAGGTCGCCGGCGGCACCGGCGATAGCGCCCGTCCGGGCCAATTTACCGGTTCCGTTTGTGGTTGCCCCTCCGGGCGGACGGCCCCAAAATCCCTGCACTTCGGTACCAGGCCATTGGGAGTCACGCCGCGCCGGACCGAACGATGCATCCCGACAAGCCGGTTGGGGCATCCGGGACGGTGCGACGGCAACGAAACTCGACGGATCGCGGCGCCTTACGCCGATGCCGCAATCCGCAACGACCGACGCAGGGAGGTACAATTGGAAACCAAACGCGACATCGAACGATTCATCGACGAGATCAAGTACGGGCGGCTCGATCGACGCCAGATCATGCGCATCATGGCTTCGGCCGGCATCGCTTCGTTCGTCTTTCCGACCGGACGCGCGAAAGCCCAGGAAGATCCGCTGATGCTCTACACCTGGGCCGGCTACGAAGTGCCGGAGATGCATCAGGAGTTCATCGACAAGTACGGCAGCTCGCCGGATTATTCGACCTGGGGCGACGAGGAAGAAGCCGAGATCAAGATGCGCTCGGGGTTCGAGCCGGACATGGTCATGCCCTGCTCGTACAAGGTCGTGAAGTGGACCGATCTCGGAATCCTCCGCCCGATCGACGAGACGCGTCTAGAACATTGGGACGAGATCATCCCGACGCTCTACAACGTGCCGGACACGGTCCTCGAAGGCCGGCGCATGTGGGTGCCGGCCTGGTGGGGCCTCACCTCCGTCACCTTCCGGACCGACATCTGTCCGGAATACGTGCCGGTCGACGCCCATACCTGGGGCATTCTCTGGGACGAGAAATACTCCGGCCGGCTGTCGATGATCGACAGCCTGATCGACGGCGTGATGGTCGCGGCGATCTATTCGGGCGCGGCCGACCCGTTCAACATGACGCCGGAAGAGACCGAAGTCTGCAAGCAGCTGATGGTCCGGCAGAAGCCGCTGCTGCGCTTCTACACCAACGACAATTCCGGCTGGCAGCAGGCGCTGGCCAGCGGCGAGCTGGTGGCGGCCGATTCCTGGAACGACACGATTCTCAACCTGTCGAACCAGGGCGTTCCTTCGATGTTCATGCAGCCGAAGGAAGGCGCCATGACCTGGACCTGCGGTCTCGGCCTGACCAACTGGCTCTCGCCCGAGCAGGAGACGATGGCCTACGATCTGATGAATGCCTATCTCAGCGTCGATACCGGCATCTACTGGGTCGAAACGTTCGGCATGGGTCATTCGAACAAGAACGTTTATGCGAACTTCTCGGCCGACGACCTGACGAAGCGCGGCCTGACGCCGGGCGATATCGACGCCTACATCGCCGCCGGACATTTCCAGGCGACGATCAAGAACGAGCCGGAACTGCAGGCCATGTACGAACAGGTGAAGGCCGGCATCTGACCGCCGACCGAAACCTCCGCAACGAAAACGGGGCGCTCCGCGCGGAGCGCCCCGAATTCCTTCGGACGATTGCAGGCGCCTATTTCTGCAGGTTTGTCCAGATCTTGTCGTAGAACGCCGCGACTTCCGGACCGCAGGGCGGCACGAACTCCGGCGCCGGCGCACCCGCCGGCAGCTTGATTTCCGGCGCGTTCGCGAACTCTTCCGGCAGGAACGCCTCGCTGCCCGCGATGCCGTTCGCATACTTCGCGAAATCGGAGATCAGAGCGGCGTTTTCCGGGTCCATGATGAAGTTCTGGAACAGCTTGGCGTTCTCGAGGTTGGCCGCACCCTTCAGGACGACGACATTGTCCATCCAGCCGGTGAAGCCTTCCTTCGGATAGGCATACTGCAGCGTCGGCACGTCGGCGCGCGCGCGCATGGCGGCCCCGTTCCACTGCTGCGACACGTCGACGTCGCCCGACGTCGTCAGGGCGATCGTCTCGTACGCCATGGTGCGCCAGCACTCCTTCGCCTTGACCAGCATGTCGTTCAGCTCGCGGAGCTGATCGGGATTGCTGTTGCAGCGCGGGTAGCCGAGATAGCGCAGGCCGGCATTGATGACATCGTTGACGTCGAGCAGCATGTTGATGCGGCCGCAGAGCGCTTCCGGAGGATCGAACAGGATCGACAGCGTGTTGATGTCGCCGTCGTACTTGGCGGTGTTCACGACGAATGCCGTCGTACCCCACTGCCACGGCACGCTGTAACGGCGACCCGGATCCCAGTAAACGTCCTTCCACTGCTCGTCGACGTTCTTGAAGTTCTCCATCAGGTCGGGGCGCGTCTCTTCGAGCATGCCCTTCTCGATCATGATGGCGACCATGTAGTCGCCCGGCACGACGATGTCGTAACCGTGGCCGCCGGCTTCGACCTTCGCCAGCATGGTCTCGTTGGAATCGTATCCGTCGAGCGTGACGGTGACGTTGTAGGTCTCTTCGAACTTCTTGAGCAGCTCCGGATTGGTGTAGTTGCCCCAATTGTAGATATGGAGCGCGCCGTCGGCCTGTGCGGTCGTGGCGCAGAACGCCGCCACCACCCCCGCAAAAGCGGCTCGCACCGCGTAACGCATCATTCCTGATTCCTCCCTGTGATCCGGGTCTTTTTATGATGCGATCCGGCCTGGACAAACCCTTCCGGATCGCACCGCCCATCAGATTCTTAGGCCATGGTTAGGGCCGCATCAATCCCGATTCCAGGGGACGCGCGCGGGCATCCGCCGACCTTCGGCGCATCGCCGCGAACCCGCAATCCCGCCGGAATCAGCGCCGGCTGATGAAATAGAACAGGGTCACGAACAGCACCGAAACCGCCAGAACGACGGTCGAAATGGCGTTGATCTCCGGCGTGATGCCGCGCCGGATGGCGCCGTAAATGTAGATCGGCAGGGTGGTTTCGCCCGGCCCGGCGACGAAGACAGTGATGATGACGTCGTCGAACGAGACGATGAAGGCCAGCATCGCGCCGGCCGCGATGCCCGGAACCAGCAGCGGCAGGGTGATTCTCCGGAAGGTCTGCCAGGGCGTCGCGTAGAGGTCGGCCGCCGCCTGCTCGAGCGTCAGGTCCATGTCTTCGAGCCGGGCCCGGATCGGCATGTACGCAAACAGGATGCAGAAGACCGTGTGCGCCAGGACCAGATTGCCGAAACCGAAATAGATGCCGGCCTCGGACCGCAGCAGGGCGAAGAAAGACAGCGTGGCGATTGCGGTGACGATCTCCGGCACGACCAGCGGCTGGTTGATGACGAGATAGGCCGCGGTGATGCCGCGATAGGCGCGGGTCCGCGTGGTCGCCAGCGCCGCTGCGGTCGCGATGACGGTCGAGACGACCGTCGCGATGCCGGCCAGCTTCAGCGAAATCCAGGCGGCGGCGCGAATTTCCTCGTTGCGGAAGGCGGCGACGTACCAGTCGCTGCTGAACTCGGTCCAGACCGAGACCGAGCGGTTGTCGTTGAAGGAGAAGACGATCAGCACGATGATCGGCGCATAGAGCATGACGAGACACAGGATCGCCAGCGTGCTGAAGCCCGGCTGGTAGCGCAGGTCGAGACGGCGCTGCGCGCGCCGGCGGATGGCGACGTCAGCCATGCAGGTGCCTCCGCTCGCGCGTCGTGGTGCGCACGTAGAACATCAGCGCGATCATCACGAAGGCCATCAGGATGAGGGCCGCCGCCGAACCGAACGGCCAGTTGCGCGACCCGCCGAACTGCAGCGAGATCAGGTTGCCGATCATCAGGTTCTTGCCGCCACCGAGCAGCATCGGCGTGATGAACGCGCCGAGCGCGGGGATGAAGACGAGGATGCAGCCGGCGACGATGCCGGGCTTCGCCAGCGGAACGATGATCCGCCGCAGCACGCGGAACCGGCTGGCGTAGAGATCGTAGCCGGCCTCGACCAGGCGGAAGTCGACCTTTTCGAGGCTGGCATAGATCGGCAGCACCATGAACGGCAGGTAGCTGTAGAGCAGGCCGAGCGCCACCGCGAAATCGGTGTAGAGAATGACCAGCGGCCGGTCGATGACGCCCAGCCAGAGCAGCACCATGTTCACGATGCCCTCGTCGCGGATGATGATCAGCATCGAGTAGGTGCGGATCAGCAGGTTGGTCCAGAACGGCAGCGTGAACAGGAAGACCCAGAGATTGCGGGTCTCGGGCGGTCGCGTCGCCATGAAATAGGCGGCGGGGAAGCCGAAGATCAGCGCCGCGACGGTCGAATAGACCGCGAGCAGGAACGAGCGCAGGTAGATCTCGAGATAGTCGGAGTTGAAGATCAGCGTCGCTTCGTCGAAAATGTCGCGCTCGAACAGGAACTGCACATAGGCATCGGTCGAGAAGGTCCAGTTGACGCCGGCATATTCGCCCGGGGTCAGGAACGAGTAGATCACGATGATAAAGAGCGGAAAGATCCCGAAGACGCCGATCGCGACCAATGCCGGCGAGAGCAGGAGCCAGCGCCGGCGCCGCAGCAGCTTCTCCTGCTCGGCCAGGATCTCGGTCGCGCCGGCGCGCCCGGCGTCGGCGAGTTCCAGTGAGATGCCTGCGGACTGAGACATACGCCTCAGTCCACCAGCATGCGGGCGGCGCCGGCCGGCACGTCGATCGCCACCAAATCGCCGACCCGGAAGCGCGCGTGGCCGTCGAGCGCGTTCTGCACGCGCACGTCGAGCTGGCTCGCATCGCCCAGCTCGACGACATAGTTGGTGTCCGTGCCGACATAGGTGGCGTGCACGACCTTGCCGGCGCCGGCGCTGCGCTCGGCCTTGCCGAGGCGGATCTTTTCGGGCCGCAGCGCCAGCGTCACCTCGCCGCCGGCGCGTGCCGAGCCGATCGCCGAACAGTCGAATTCCAGGCCGCTGCCGCTGCGGCAGCGGGCTTGGCCGTTCGACAAAGACGACACCCGGGCGCGGATGAAATTGGTATCGCCGATGAAATCGGCGACGAAGCGGTTGACCGGCTGTTCGTAGATCTCGTGCGGATCGCCGAGCTGCTGGATCTGCCCGCGATCCATGACGGCGATCCGGTCCGACATCGTCAGCGCCTCTTCCTGATCGTGGGTCACGAACACGAAAGTGATGCCGGTCTTCTGCTGAAGATTCTTGAGTTCCTCGCGCATGCCCTGGCGCAGCTTGAGGTCGAGCGCGGAGAGCGGTTCGTCGAGCAGGAGCACCTTGGGATGGTTGGCGAGCGCGCGCGCCAGCGCGACGCGCTGCTGCTGGCCGCCGGAGAGCTGCGAAGGCCGCCGATTCTCGTATCCGGAGAGCTGCACGAGCTGCAGCATCTCGGCGACGGTCGGACCGATCGTCGCGCGGTCGACGCCGCGCATTTCGAGACCGAACGCGATGTTCTGACGCACCGTCATGTGCGGGAACAGCGCGTAGGACTGGAAGACGGTGTTGACCAGGCGCCTGTTGGGCGGCAGATGCCCGACCCGCTCGCCCTCCAGCAGGATTTCGCCCTCGGTCGGAAGTTCGAGGCCCGCAATCAGCCGGAGCAGCGTGGTCTTGCCGCAACCGGACGGACCGAGCAGCGTGAAGAATTCGTTCTCGCGGATCCGGATTGAAACATTGTCGAGCGCGCGCACTGCATCGGGACCGTGACCGAAGATTTTGGTGACGTCGCGCGCCTCGACGGCCGACCGTTCTGTCGCCACCCCGCTGGCCTCCCCTGCTGGTCGCAATGGCCGCGCGGCACTCTAGGATTTGACCCTATTGGGCTCAAGCCCCGGCCGGATGGCGGCGGGGCCGCGATCGTCAGTCCAGCCGGTCGACGTGGACGAACCGGCTCGGCAGGAAGCCGTTGAAGCCGGTGCGCAGGGCCGCGGCATAGGCGCCGATGCGATCGATGCGAATGTAGTCGCCGGTCCTCGCGTCGGCAGGCAGCTCGAAGGCGAACGGCAGCGTGTCGAGATTGTCGCAGGTCGGCCCGAAGACCCGGAACGGCCGGGTTGCGTTTGCGACCGGCGCGTCGGGCCGCAGCAGGCTGACCGGCCAGCGTATGCCGATCGTGGCGGCGATCAGGCTGCCGTAGATGCCGTCGTTGATATGGACGGCATCGTCGGTGGCGAGCTCGATGCGCACGACGAGCGAGGTCGCACCGGCGACCAAAGCCCGACCCGGCTCGCACATCAAGACGCAATCGTCGCGCAGCGCGAGCGCGGCGACGCCGGCCCGGATCGCCGCCATGAAATCTTCGAGCGGCGGCGGCGTCTCGTCGGCATAGGCGGCCGGAAAACCGCCCCCGACATCGAGGCAGCGGATCGGCAGGCCGGCCTCCGCCAGCACCCGGCGCGTCAGGTCGAGCGCGACCGTCCAGGCGGCGGGATCGAGACATTGCGATCCGACATGGAAGCACAGGCCGGGCTGGAACCCCATGCGCGCGGCGCCGCGCAGCAGGGCAACCGCGCGCGCCGGCGGCGCGCCGAACTTGGCCGAGAGATTGAACTTCGCGCCCTTGCTCGGCGTCGCGAGCCGCACGACCGCGACGCACTCGCACCGTCGCTCGCCGAGCACCTCTGCCATCTTGTCGAGCTCGCCCGGATGATCGACGACGAAATGGCGCACGCGGAACTCGTCGAAGGCGCGGTCGATCGCCTCGGGTGCCTTGACCGGATGCATGAAATAGCCCGTTGCATCCGGAAAACGCCGGCCGACGAGATCGATCTCGGCGATCGAGGCGGTGTCGAAATGACCGATGCCGCCCTCGTGGAGCGCATCGAGCACGATCGGCAGCGGATTGCATTTGACCGCATAGAGCACGCGGCCGGGGAACAGGTCGACGAACCGGCGCGCCGTCGCCGCCAGCGCCGTCCTGTCGATGCAATAGACCGGTTCGCCGGGGCGCAATCGTGCGACCATGTCGGAAGGCGACCGGAACCTTTCGATGGCGGGATGGGCGGCGAGATTCATGCCCGATTTATGGCCGAACCGCCGGGCATATGCCATAGCGCGACCCGGACGACCGGCCGGCCTGTCGCCGCCCGCGGCGCTGCCGGCTCTTCAGGCGAGATAGGCCTGGAGATTGTCCAGGCAGCCTTCCCAGTAGGTCGCATGGCGATCCCGCGAGTCGAGCGTTCCGAAGACCGATTGCGTCAGCGTCAACTCGGTGCCGCCGTCCCTGTCGCGCAGCTCGACGGTCACGGTGGTGGGCGTGTCCCTGTCCTTGCCCCATTGCGGCTCCCAGGAAAACACCAGCCGCTCGTCCGGGCAGATCTCGCGGAACACGCCGGTCAGCACATGGCATTCGCCGTCTTCGCCTTCGAGCAGGATGCGATACCGGCCGCCTTCGGCGACCGACCGCTCGCAGCCGGTCACCTGCATGCCTTTCGAACCGATCCAGCGCGCGAAGGCATCGCGGTCGACGAACGCGCGAAAGACCCTGCCGCGTCCGGCATCGAAGCGGCGCGCGATGGTGAGGGTACGATCGATCGATTCGGTGGCGTCCGCCAGGGCGCCCATGATCCGTCTCCCGCGATATCGGTTCCGGTTCGGTCGACAGCAGTTCATATGGGCATCCGCTGCGCCGTTGTCGCCCCCGGCCGCATCGACACGAATCGCGGAAATCCTTCGGGTCGCGCTGTGTCAGAAACCGGGCAGTCGGACTGGTTCCGCCATCCGGATACCGGCGGCCGCCATGTCCGCCGTTGCCGCCGCCACGCCGGCCGCAGCCGCGGCGGGATCGTCGAACGAAGCCGCCAGGGCGCGCGCCCGCGCAACGAGCAGCCGGTGCAGCCGCGGCGGCTCGCCCTCGGGCCGGAACGCCAGGAACCGCTCGCACATCGCCTCGACGGCCGCACGGTTCCGCTCGCCGAGGCGCAGCTCCAGAGCGATGCGATAGAACCAGGACAGGTTATGGGCGAGCGTGCCGCCGAGCGTCGCCTCGCCCTCCTCCAGCAACCGGTTCCGCTCCGCCGGATCGTCGTTGACGATCGCCAGGTAGCCGGCGAGCGCCGGCCCGATGAATCCGAAACTGCCTTTGTCCACGAGCGTCTGCGCCTTTTCGCACAGGGCCCGTGCATTGCCACGGTTCCCGATCAGCCAGTCGCACTCCGCCAGGTGGATGAGCAGCACGGCCTGGTAGCGCCGCGCGCCGACTCGCTCGGCGGTCGCGGCGCCGCGCTCGAGCAACCCGCGCGCTGCGGACGTCTGGCCGCTCAACACCGTCACGAAGCCCAGCGACTCGTCGGCAAACATCTCAAGATAGGAATCGCGCAGAGGCCGGATCGCGTCTTGCGCACGGCGCATGAGCTGTTCGGCTTCCTGCATCTCGGCCGCATAGACGAGGCAATGTCCGAGCATGATCCGGTTCGGTTCGGCGATCCGCAACCGCCCCTGCTGCTCGGCGAGCGTCACGCAGCGGCGGAACGATTCGGCGGCGCTCTTCCAACGGCCGACCGCGTAGTCGGCGTCGCCCAGACCGCTATAGGCTCTCGCCTCGAGCACGGCATCGCCGCTCCGTTGCGCGACCTCGAGAGCTTTCCGGTGCGCCGCCATGCACGCATCCGCACGACCGAGCGAGAAACAGAGATTGCCGCGCAGGTGATGCATCTGGCCGAGCAGCGCGTCGTTGCCGAGCCGGGTCGCGATCGGCTCCGCCTCGTCCAGCGTGGCCAGCGCCTCGATACCTTCGCTGAGCAGCCGCTGTGCCGATGCGATGCCGACCAGCGCGCGGCAGCGCGCCTCGTCCGTTTCGGCCAGCTCGTTCGCCAGGCGATACGCCGTCAGCGCATCGCGGCCCTGGCCGAGATCGTGCAGCAGCTCGCCTTCCTTGAGCGCCAGCGCGCGGCGGTCCGCAGGCGTCGTGGCGATCCCGAGGCCGCGCCGCACCAGCGCGAGAGCCTCGTCGGGTTGCAGCGCCGCCGCACGCGCTTCGGCCGCCGTCAGATAGGCCGCCGGCGCGCCGGGATCTTCCGCGCGTTCGAGATGTTCGGCCCGCAGCGCCGGATCGCGATCGGCATACCAGGCCGCGATCGGCCCATGAATCGCGCGGCGCTGCGGCCGCAGCAGCGAGGCGTAGATGCCGTCGCGGATCAGCGCATGGGCGAACATGTAGCCGTCGCCCTCGCGGCGCAGGAACAGCTCGTCGACCAGCGTCGCGCAATGCCGGTCGGCACCGGCATCGATCGCGTGCAGCAGCTGGATCGGAAAGCGCTGGCCGATCGCGGCCGCCACCTGCAGCACCGAGCGGGCGCCCGGGTCGAGCCGGTCCATGCGCGCCTGCGCCAGGCTTTGGACAGTACCGGGCAGATCGGTCGATTCGGTCGCTGCGCTCTTGAGGAGCTGCACCAGGAACAGCGGATTGCCGTCGGCGCGCGCGACGCAGGTTTCGACCACGCCGCCCGATTCCGTCGCAACCGCGGCGGCCAGCGTCTGGGCCTCTTCGCGGCGCAGCGGCGGCAGATCGACCATCATGACCGCCGCGTCGCGCGCCGTCGCCCGCCAGGCGCGATCGAACGGATCGCCCTCGAGACGGGATGTCACGACCAGGAGACCGGGACATTCCGCCATCCGGCGCGCGAGCCGCGCCAGCGCATTCAGAATGGCGGCATCGGCCCAGTGCGCGTCCTCGACGATAACCAGCAACGGCCGGCGGCGCGCCAGCCGGCGGCACAGCTTCGCGACGGCGCGGGCCCTGCCGGCGGCGCGGGTCGCCGGGTTCATCGCATCGTAGATCGGCTGCAGCGCGGCCGGTTGCGGCAGGTTGAGCAGATCGTGCAGAAAGATCTCGATTTCGCCATCGGCAATGCCGTCGCGGATGCCGTCGGCGATGGCGGAAGCACGCGCCGTTGCATCCGCATCGGCCCCGATCGAAAGCAGAGCGTGCGCGAGCTGGCGGATCGGATCGCTGCCGACGCCGGCACCGAAATCGAGCACATGCGCCGTCACGCAGCGAAACCCGGCCGCATCGGCACGGCGGCGGAACTCCTCGATCAGGCGCGTCTTGCCCATGCCCGCTTCGCCGCGAACGACGATGGTCTGGCCATAGGAATCGCTGCGGCAGGCCTCGAGCGCACCGGTGAGCTGGTTGAGTTGCGCGACCCGGCCGACGAAGGGCGTTGCGACCGTCGCCGCCGCCCGCAGCGATCGCAGCCGCCAGACCGGCAGCGGCTTGTCGAAGCCCTTGATGGCGACCGCGTCGCGCCCGTCCGCTTCGGCCCGCGGGCCGAGCGCCGATTCGATCGTGGCGTCGATCAGCGTCTCGCCCGGTGCGGCGAGCGCCTGCAGGCGCGCCGCCAGGTTCACCGCTTCGCCGGTGACAGTGTATTCGCGATGGCGTGCGCTGCCGGTTTCGTCGGCCACGACGGCGCCGCCGGCAATCCCGATCCTGACCAGGACGGACTCTCCGCCTGCATCGAGCCGTTCCATCGCGCGGTGAATTTCGAGTGAGGCGGTTGCCGCACGAAGCGCATCGTTGTCGTGCGCGACCGGTGCGCCGAACACCGCCATGACGGCATCGCCGATATGCTTGTCGACGTGACCGCCATGATCGACGATGAGCTGATCGACGATCTCGAAGTAACGCGCCAGCAGCGCATGCACGTCTTCGGGATCGAGCCGCTGCGAGAGCGGGGTGTAACCGGCAATATCGGCGAACAGGATGATGGCGTGGCGCCGGCCGGCGGCTACGTGTTGCGGCGCAGGCACCGCCGGCGAAACCGGCGCTGCCGCGGCGGGTTCGGCAGCCGATACCGGCGGCGGCGAAGCAGGCGCGGCAACGACCGGCGAACCGCACTGGCCGCAGAAACGCGCACCCGCCGCAAGTGCGGCGCCGCAGGCGGTGCAGAATCGTGCCGGTTCGTTCATGCCCGTCGTCAGACCTCCGCCTCGTAGGGCGGCGCCGGATCGTACTGGATGATCTTCCGCACGCGCCGCGCGTAGGTGGGATCCCAGATCTGTCCGACCAACCAGAGCGCCATGTCGATGCCGGCCGAAACGCCCGCGGCCGTAACGAGCTGGCCGTCGCGCACGTAGCGCGGCCCGTCGAGCACCTCGGCGCGCCCGATCTCGCGCAGCGCCGGGATGAAATCCCAATGCGTCGTGATCCGCCGTCCGTCGCACAGGCCCGCCTGCACCAACAGCAATGATCCGGTGCAGATGCTGGTGGTCCAGGTCGCGCCCGCAGCGACCCGCGCGATCCAATCGAGCAGCGGTTTGTTGGTCGCTTCGCGACGTGTCCCCTGCCCGCCCGGCACCAGGATCACGTCGAGCCGCGGCGCGTCCGCAATGGTCGCATCGGGCAGCACGCGCATGCCGTTGGCGCAGGTTATCGCACCCGCACCTTCCGCGATCAGCAGGACGCGCGTTCCCGGACGCCCGTAGGCGGCGGCGCAGAGCACTTCCCAGGGTCCCACGAAATCGAGTTCCTCGACCCCGTCGAAAATCAGGATTCCGATGGTGGGGGTCATGGCAGGACCTCACCGCTCCCGGACGGCGTTGCGATCGCGCCCGCTTTGCAATCGTGCGGGCGTCGGCCGGCGGATACTAGCCGCAGTCGGCCGGTAAATGCAGGGGCGGTTTTGCTAGGCGTCCCGCAGGACCGCGCGCGCGACCTTGCCGGTCGGCGTGAGCGGCAGCGACGGCCGGAACTCGATGAGGTCGGGCACCATCCATTCCGGCAGGCGTCCCGACATCCAGGCGCGCAACGAAGCGGCATCGACCGTGCCGCCGGGCCGCAGCACGACATAGGCCTTGATCCGCTGGCCCAGCACCGCATCCGGAATCCCGACGGCCGCCGCCAGCGCCACCTCCGGATGGGCGAACATCACGTCCTCGATCGCATTCGGATCGATGCGGTGATAGCCGGTGAGGATTTTCTCGTCGAGGCGGCCGATCACGGCCAACTGCCCGTCCTGGTCGAGCAGGCCGCGATCGCCGGTGCGATACCAGCCGTTCTGCAGCACGCGCGCGGTTTCGGCCGCGTTGTTGAGATAGCCCTTCATGAGGCCCGGCGAGGCGACGAATATCTCGCCCTCGCTGCCGGCCGGCCGATCGGCACCGTCCTCGCCGACGATGCGCACGCGCACGCCCGGTATCGGCCGCCCCGTCCGGCCGGGCACGAAACCGTCCCACCCGAAGCTGAATGAGACGCACGTCGTCGTTTCCGTCGCACCGTAGCCCGGCAGGATCGGCAACCCGAACAGCTCGCGGAACTCGTCGTGCCAGGCCTTGGGAAATGCCGCGCCGCCGGTGATGCAGACTTTCAGGTGGCGACGGATCTCGGCGACGTTCGCCTTGCCGACCTGTCCCAGCAGGTCGTGATAGAAGACCGGCATTTCGAGCAGGTAGCTCACGCGCTCGCGTTCCACGAGGCGCCAGACGTCGCCCGGATCGCGCGTTTCGGAGAGCACGATCGTGTTGCCGAGCAGCAGCGGCAGCAGCAGCAGGAAGAGCTGCGCCATCACGCCTTCGTAGTTGCCGGGCACCAGCCGGCAACGGCAGGCCGCCAGTTCGACCAGCGACATGGTCAGAACCGTCATGCCGACGAAATTGCCGTGCGTGATCTGGGCGGCCTTGCGGCGGCCGGTGGTACCGGAGGTGAAGGCGATCGTCGCGACGTCGTCGAACGCAACCGTCGCGGCGGCGACCGACCCCGATGCCGCGCGATACCACTCTTCGACCGACCGGAAGCCGCCGATCCGCGTATCGCCATCCGGTTCCGCGGGAATGACCCAGATCGGAATCGTCCGGCCCGCCGTGCGGGCCGCCGCCTCGAGCCGTTCGGCCAGCGCCGTATTGCCCGGATCGGCGGAGCACAGGATCGCGTCGATGCCGCAATCCTCGATCATCTGGCTGTAGTCGCGGTCGGGCCAGATATAGTCGAAGCCCGTGTGCACCGCGCCGGTGCGGACAATCCCGAGAAACGCCGCGATGAAGCCCGGTCTTATGTCCGAGCAGAGCGCAACACGGTGGCCGCGGCCGATGCCGTTGCCGATCAGACCGCCCGCGATGGCGTCGGTCATCGCCTGCATCCTGGCGTAGCTGTAGGAGCGACCGCGATAGCGCACCGCGACATCGTCCGGACAGCGCAGCGCAGTCGATTCCAGATAGGTCGCTATATTCGTCATATCGGCGGCCACCGCAGGTGCGGACGGGAAACTGACCGGCCGCGATGCCGATCCCCCGAGAGATCCGGTCCCGCGCCCGTTTGCAGACGCATGCGACTTCTGCGTGCCGCCTTTTATACGGAACGCAGCGCGGCGCGCGCAACCTTGCCCGTGGCCGTCAGCGGCAAGGCAGGCAGGAATTCCATCAATTCGGGCACCATCCATTCGGGCAAACGGTCGGCGAGCCAATGGCGCAGTGCTTCCGGATCGGGCGGCGCGCCCGGGTTCATCACGATATAGGCCTTGGCGCGCTCGCCGAGCACCTCGTCCGGAACGCCCACCACCGCCGCCAGCGAAACCTGCGGGTGCGAGCAGATCATGCTTTAGACCGCCGTCGGGTCGATACGGTAATAGCCGCTCATGATCTTGTCGTCGAGCCGGCCCATGATGACGAGCTGGCCGTCGGTATCGATCAATCCCAGATCGCCCGTGCGATACCAGCCGTCGTGCAGCACGCGCGCCGTTTCGACCGGCATCTCGAAATAGCCTTTCATGACACCCGGCGACGAGACGACGATCTCGCCTTCGGCGCCGACCGGACGGATCGATCCGTCTTCGGCCAGGATGCGCACCTTCACGCCCGGTACCGGCCGACCGACCTTGCCGCGCACATAGCCGTCGCGCTCGAGGCACCAGGAGACGCAGGTCGTCGTCTCCGTCGCGCCGTAGCCCGGCAGGATCGGCACGCCGAACCGTTCGAGAAAGGCCTCGTACCAGGTTTCGGGAAACGCCGCGCCGCCGGTGACGCAGAGTTGCAAATTCTTGCGGATCGCCTCGTCGAACTGCCGGCCGGGATAGGTCAGGACGTTGTGATAGAAGACCGACATCTCGACCATGTAGGTCACGCCTTCGCTCGCCATGATCCGCAGCACTTCCTCGGGATCGCGGCTTTCGCACAGCACGATCGTGTCGCCCATGAAGATCGGCAGCAGCAGCAGGAAAAGCTGCGCCATGATGCCTTCATAGTCGCCCGAGCCGAGGCGGCGCCGGCAGGCGCTCCAGTCCGCCAGCGGCAGCGTGATCAGCGTCATCGCGGCAATGTTGCCGTGCGTGAGCTGCACACCCTTGCGCCGGCCGGTCGTGCCGGAGGTGAACGCGATGGTCGCAACGTCCTCGGTCGTTACCGGTGCCGCTGGCAGATCGGCGACGCGACCGCTGTACCAGGGCTCGACCGATGCGAATTCGCCGGAAACCGAACTGTCGTCCGGGTTCTTCGGAATGGTCCAGATCGGCACCGAGCGGCCGGATTCCCTGACGGCGGCGGCAATCGTTTCGGCCAGTCGCGTGTCGTGCGGATCGGCCGAACAGAGAATGGCGTCGATCTTGCAGTCGACGATCATTTCCGCGTGGTCGCGGCGCGTCCAGTTGTGATCGGCGCCGACCAGCGTCGCACCGGACTTGAGGATCGCGAAGAACGCCGCAATCTGGCCGACGCGCAGGCTGCAGCAGAGCGCGACGCGGCTGCCGCGTCCGATGCCGTTGGTCAGCAGGCCGACCATGATGCCGTTCGCCATGCGCTGAACCTGCGAATAGGAAAACGAACGGCCGCGGTCGCGCACCGCCGTGGCATCCGGACAGCGGAATGCGGTGGAATCGAGATATCCGCCGACGTTATGCATTGGGGCGCACATTCTCCGGCGTCGCCTGCGGCATACTGCGCGCCGGCCGGAACGCCACGATCAGTATGGCCGCGAAGAACGCCGCCGCCATCCCGACCAGGAACGGTGTCGAGGGCGAGGCGGCCGCATAGAGGAACCCGCCGAGCATCGGCCCCGCGATCCAGGCGGCGTTGATGCCGGTATGGCAGAGCCCCATCACGGCGCCCTGCTCGGACGGTGCCGTCGCCATCGAGAACATGCTCGCATAACAGGAGTTCGCGGTTGCCGCGCCGCCGCCGGCCAGCGTCATGGCGGCGATCAGCGACCAGGAGGTCGGCCAAAGGACGGGCAGAACCAGAACCGCCGCAACCGCGACCGTCGCTGCGACCGCCACGGCGGAGAGGCCGAAATCGCGCGAGGCGCGATCCGTCAGCCAGACCTGGGTCAGGAAACCCGCGATGCCGGCGGCGAGATAGCCGAGCGCCAGCTGCTTCGTTCCCCAGCCGAGCTGCTCGTCGGACCAGAGCCCGACCGTGCCTTCGAGTTGACCCCAGACCAGCGCGAGCAGCGTCATGGCAAGGATCGGCAAACCGCAGGCGCGCATCATTATGGCGCGCCAGCCGGACCGGTCGAACAGCGCAAACGCGCGCGACTCCGTCGGCGGCGCCGAGGGCGTGTGCCCGGTCGGCAAAGGCGCCGCAACCGGCTTGCCGTCGCGCAGCAGGGCCGCCGCAAGCAGCAGCGTGACGATGGTGACGACCGTCGCCACCCAGGCGATCGCGGTGTGCGAGTTGTCGGTAAGATCGCCGATCCCGTAGGCCATCAGCGGCCCGACCACGAAGGCCAGCGCCCAGGCGCCGTTGAAATGCGCCATGCCGCGCGTGCGAGAGCCGTTATCGGTCTCGTCGGCGATATAGGCCTGCAGCACCGGGATCGCGGCGGCACCCAGACCGGCCAGGCCGCGCGCGATCAGCAGCGCCGCATAGCTCTCGCCGACCGCCAGCAGGGCATAGGCGGCGGGCTCCACGGCAAGCGCCAGAAGGATCATCGGCTTGCGCCCGATCCGGTCGCTGAGACGGCCCCAGAAAAAAGCCGTGAACATCAGCATCACGGTGTCGAAGGCCATCACCAGCCCGACCTCGAAGGGCGTCGCGCCGAGATCGATCGCGCGATAGGGCAGCAAGGGCGACACGAGCGCGAGGCTCAGCATCGCAAGAAAGACGAGAATGACGGGCCGGCGCATCGGGGCCGGGCTCAATTGCGTTTACGGATATGCGCCATGATGGGGCCGTTCGGGCGGAGCGTTATCATCGGTTCGGCGACGACATTCTGGCCCGGTACGAGCGCAACATCGAACCGGCGCAGAATGTGGCCCATGATAACCCGTGCTTCCCACAACGCAAATTGCTCCCCGAGACAGCGACGCGGGCCGCCGCCGAACGGGAAGTACGAATAGCGGTCGGCACCGCGCTCCTCGCGCGCGGCGAACCGCTCGGGACGAAACGCCTCCGGCTCCGGCCAGACATCGGGGCGACGATGGATGGCATAGGGACAGAGGATCATGTTTGTGCCGGCCGGGATTTCGATGCCCTCGAAACTGTCGTTTGCGATGGCGGCCCGCGACATTGTCCAGACCGGCGGATAGAGCCGCATCGTTTCCTGAAACACCTGGCCGACATAATCGAGCCGGCGCAGGACATCCATGCCCATCTCGCCGTTCGGCGAGACGGCGTCGACTTCGGCGCGCATGCCCTCGATGGCCTCGGGATGCCGTTCGCCGATCCACCAGAGCCAGCTCAGCGCGTTCGCGGTCGTCTCGTGGCCGGCGAGAATGAAGCTGCGAACCTCGTCGATCAGGAGATTCGGCGCGGGTCCGTCCTTCGGACGATCGGAATAGGCTTCGATGAAGATGTCGAGCAGGTCGCCTTTCGGCTGGCCTTCGCGCCGGCGCTGATCGACGACGGACTCGACGAAATCGTCGATCACGCGCTGCGCCGCGGCCACCCGCCGGTTGCGCGGCGTCGGCACGCCGAAGGGAATGTTCACGACCGCCCAGACGCGCTTCTCGGCATCGCGCAGCAGGAACGTCAGCGCGCGGTAGACCTTCTCGTACCGGTCGTCGAGCGTCACGTTGAACAGCGCACGCATGATGATATCGAGCGTCACACGCATCATCTCTTCGGCGAGATCGACGGGCTCGCCGCGGCCGGACGCATCCTCCCAGCGCCGCACCATGTCGCCGGCGGCGGCGTTCATGCCGGCGACCAGGCGCGGATACTCGAAACCCTGGAAGCCCTTGGCGGCGGTCCGCCGCTGCATCAGCCAGGCATCGCCCTCGGCAAGAAAAATGCCGTCGCCCAACATCGGCTTCAGCAGCGCGACATAGTCGCTCTTGCGGTAGTTGCGCGCATTGTCCTGCATCACATGCTTGATGATCGCAGGCGTCAGGGGAAAGAGAGCGCGCCGGAACCCGAGCCGCAACTCGACGGCCTGATCCGGGGTATGGATCAGGTTGGCGAAGAAAGCGAGGGGGTCCCGGCGCAGTTGCGGGAGGACACCGACAATCGGCCAGCCCGGAGCGCGGGCAATCCGGGACGGGGCAGGGCTTTTGACCGCACCCGGATAGTTGGCGGCGATCGACATCGAGGTGTCTTCCCGATGCATCAGGCGTCGTGGCGCTGACGGCGTCCGCCTGCGACAATCTGCACGGTCGCAGCGTCGGTCTGCCCGCGCGCCGCGGCGAGCTTGGCCGAATGGGTGATCGAATCGCGGATGCTTTGACCCGCAACGCCGATCAGGTGCGATTCGAAAACCAGGTTGATGCGGCGCGCGACCTCCTGGAGATATTCCAGGCTCTCGATAATGGCATAGGCTTCGCGCATCTGTTCGGTCGACCGCAGCGAGGTCGGTTCGATCGAATCGATTTTCGACACGTTCATGGTAGTGCTCCCGTGAGCGACGAAAGGGTTGGTGCCTGACTACGCGGCCCGATCGATCTGCGCCGGCAGGGCGTCGACCAGCACCGGCTGGGCAAAGCCGGTCGCGGCCGAGATATCGGCGAGAACGTCCTGGTTGATCGGGAACCAGCCGGCGAGCGCCTTGGTGATGCCGATGCGGCGGATCGCCGTCGTCTTGCGCGGCCGGCAGCCGACGCGCGGCAGGATGCGGGCGACGCGCAGGTCGTAGACCGTGACGACCTCCTGGATGCCCCGCGCCATGCAGAACTCCACCATGCCGCGAAACAGTTCGCCGGTGATGGCGTTGATCGCGGCAAGCCCGTCGGTGCAGCCCGTCGGCGTGTCGACCGAGAAACGGCTGCATTCCCAGATGCGGGGATGAACCGGCGCGGGCTGACCATCCAGCAATTCGGGGAACGTGTCCTTGAGCATGTAGGGGCCCGTGGTCGGCATCAGGCGCCAGCAGCCGACCAGCTCCTGCCGATCGTCCAGCGCGATCAGGTAGACCGCATCGTCGAGCAGGTCGTACTCGTCGCGCTCTTCGCCGTTCTCGACTTTCACTTCCCAGCCGAGCCGGTCATGGAAGACGCGACAGCGGAGCCGGTGCATGTCGCGAATCAGATCCGGGTAGAAGCGGGCGTTTTTCTTCGTAATTGTCAGAATCATCGGAATACTCCCCTGCGCTGGAGGGCCAAAACCAACTCACCATGATTGCTACAGCCCGACACCCCGCCAGACTTGGTGGGTTTCGGGTCGGCAGACGCCGTCGTCGATGCAAAGAGGGCGCATCGCCATCGGTCCGAAGCGTGAGCTGCGGTCCGCCCTGAAGGTACGGAAGACGTTTCCGGAGACGTTCCGGTGCGCCGCGAACGACGAAGCTGCGGTCGTACTAGGGAACGATCAGGTTCAGGGTGATGGCCTTGACCACTGCGTGGTGCTTCGAATGTACGCCCATCTTGTCCATGACAGCGCGCAGGTAGAACCGCACGGTGTCTTCGGACAGCCTGAGGATCGCGGCGCACTCGAACGCCGTTTTGCCGCGTGCCGTCCAGAGGAGGCAATCGCGCTCACGGTCGGTCAGGTGGACGGCATCCTTGTCCGAGGCGGTGCGCCACAGCATCAGGGCGCCGTCGTGCGCGCCAAGGACCACGAGCTGCAGGGCCGAGCGAATCTCGGGCCACTGCCGGGCGAAATCCCTTCCCGATCGATCGAAGCTGGCGCCGAAGACCGTGTACCCGTTGCCGGGGCCGTGGATCGGCATCGTCACGCCGGTGCGGAGGCCGAACGCACGGGCCTCCTTGAACATCTTGCGGCCGCGTCGCGTCATCGCCGGGCTGCTCTCCAGTTCGTCCCAGAGCACCGGGCGAACACCGCCGGCGACCGCCTGGATCGTCGGATCGGTGGCGACGTAATCGTTGTCGATGTAGTGGGCGGTCCACTCCTCGGGGTAGGTCGTCACGTAACGCGGGGCAAAGCAGCCATCGCAGTTTCGGATGACCGTGTAGGTCCAGGCGCTCACACCAATGGGGTCGAGCATCCGGGACAGCCGCGGCTTGAGTTCCGCAGGGTCTCGCAGATTCGCAAAATTCTCAATCGAATCAACGAACTGATGCAGTCCCATTCCCCACCTCGTGCGATCCCTTGGATCCACGTCAGCACGAGTCTCCCTTCGCATAACGCGAAAATCAACAGCCTCGATCCAGTGACCAATTTAGGGCAAGACCGCCTTCAAACCCCCTAAACCTAAACGATTATTGTGCTTTCGGGCGCCGCCGGCCCCGCCGAACCGGGCTCAGGGTCTTTCGCCGAGAGCGCGCAGAACCTTCATTTGAAAATCGTGGACGGCGTGCTCGGAAATGTCGGTCCGGCCGGCATCTACCACGAACCGTCCCTGCCGGTAGCCCAGCGAATGGAGCCCCTTCTGCACGCTCTCGCAGATCGGGATGTCTTCCAGGCGCACGACATGCACGAAGTCGATGACGTCCTGCTCGCTGGCGGTGACCTCGGTCCCGGCGAAATACCACTCGATCTTCTGCAGGGTCCATTCGGGGCCCGCCGGCACGTGATGGAACACCGTCAGGTTCCCGCCCGGATAGACTTCGATGCACCAATTGGGCCACAGCATCCAGCTGCCGAAATCGCTCGGCCGTTCCGGTTCGCTGCGCGTGCCGTAACCCTGGGCCTCGCCCCTGTCGCGACTCGAATGGCTGTGATGGTGCTCGTGCACTTCGATCCGGTAGGTCTTGATGTCGACGCCGCCTTCGACGAAGCCCTTGTGCTGGTTCGGGCAGTGGTAGCACTCGGAATAATTCTCGACCGAGTTCTTCCAGTTGGCCTTCACGTCGTACTCGCGCCGGTAGACGCAATTGAGCGCCTCGGGCGTCGGCGACAGCGCGGTGACTTCGGCCGCAAGCCCGGCGCCAATGTCGGCCAGCGGCGCGGCCGATGCGTCGAAGTTGACGAACAGGAAGCCCATGATCTGCTCGAGCCGGACCGGCTTGAGCGAGAACTCGGCCGGATCGAATCCGGCGACCATGTCGGAGCCGCGCGCCTTCCGGAGATTGCCGCCGAAATCGTAGGTCCAGGTGTGATAGGGGCAGGTGATCGCAGCGGCCTGCAACCGGCCCTCGCCTTCGAGCAGCCGGTGCGCCCGATGCTGGCAGACGTTGAAGAAGGCCCTGAGCGCGCCGTCGCGGTCGCGCAGCACCAGCACGCTCTGGTCGACGATCTCGCGCACGATATAGCTGCCCGGCTCGCGCAGCAGCGAGACGTGACCGACATACTGCCAGGTGCGATGGAAGATCGACCGCGTCTCGCGCTCGTAGATCTCGCGATCGTAGTAGTAGAAACCCGGCAGCGTGTAGGACCGCGCCGGATCGCGATCGACGCGCGCCAGCGCATCGTGCACGAGGTTGATCTGGGTCATGGTCTGGCTCCCGCATGCTTAACGCAAGAATGCGGTCCGGGGTGAGACGATTGTAGCGGCGCGGTCCGGCGTCGCAAGTGGGCAGAGCGACCCGGACTTCAGTTCTTGCGGATCGCGTTGTCGCGGTCTGCGCGCCGCCACCGCGCCAGCGCGTAAACCGCGCCGCCCGCGATCAGGCCCCAGAACGCGCCGCTGATGCCGAAGAAGGTCACGCCCGAGGCGGTGACGACGAAGGTGACGAGGGCGGCCTCGCGGTCGTTCGGTTCGGCGACCGCGCCCATCAGCGCCGCGCCGAACGCGCCGAGCAGCGCGAGACCGGCGACCGCGTTGATCAGCACCGGCGGCGAGGCCGTTACCACAACGACGGCGGCACCGGCCAGCAGGCCGAAGACGATATAGGCGACGCCCGCGGAAACCGCCGCCCACCAGCGGCGCGCCGGATCGGGATGCGCCTCGGGCCCGGCGCACAAGGCCGCGGTGATCGCAGCCAGGTTGATCGCGTGGCCGCCGAAGGGTGCGGCCAGCAGCGTCAGGATGCCGGTGTCGCGGAACAGCGGGCTGGCATCGGGCCGGTAGCCGTTGGCGCCGAGCACCGCCATGCCGGTGACGTTCTGCGAAGCCATGGTGACGATGAAGAGCGGCAACGCGATGCCGATCAGCGCCTGGAGATTGAACACCGGCGCGATCAGCAGCGGCTGCGGCAACAGCGTTGCGGCATCGCCGAACCCGATATCGCCGGTCGCCGCGATCAGCACCACCGTCAGCGCGACCGCGACCGGCACCGCCCAGATGCGGCGGAAGCGCGCGACCAGCGCCCAGACGATGACGATCGGCAGGGCCAGCTCGGGCACGTCGGCGACCGCCCTGACCGGCGCCAGGCAGAAGCCGAGCAGCACGCCGGCCAGCATCGCGTTGGCGAGCGGCCCGGGGATCGCGGCCACCCAGCGCCCGAGCGGCTTCCAGAAACCGGCGACGACGATCAGCACGCCGACGACGATGAAGGCGCCGACCGCGGCGGCGAACCCGCCTTCGACGGCGCCGGCGGTCGCCAGCAGCGCGGCACCCGGCGTCGACCAGGCGATCGAGATCGGCAGGCGCGTGCGCCAGGAGAGCCAGATGCCGCCCACACCCATCGCGACCGACAAAGCGAACAGGCCGGATGCCGCCTCGGCCGGGCTGGCGCCGACACCGGCGAGACCGGCCAGCACCACGACCGAGCTGGAGAAGCCGACCAGCGCCGCGAGCAATCCTGCGGCAATCGCCTGAAATGTCGGGCCGCCCGATGCGGTCTTCGTCGCAACGGACGAAACGACGGCGTCAGGCGCGACGGACATGCAGCACGCAGCAGCCTGCGTGGCCCGGCTTCCAGGTCTCAATCTCGACCGCAAAGCCGGCGCGCTCGATCGTGCCGTAATCGGCTTCGGCCGCGATCGAGCACATCAGGGCGAGCTCGTCGTCCGAAAGTCCCGCATCCTGCCAGGCGAGTTTCAACGGGCAACGCCGCATGTGCATGCGCAGCCCCTCGCCTTCCTTCGTGCATTCCGGATCGAACATGATGCCGCCGTCGGGAATCGTGGCGAAGTCGGTCACCAGCCCGTCGAAATGCGCCGGCGCATGGCATTTCAGACCTTCACCCTGGTCGCCGCCCCATTTGCGGATCGCCTCGCGCAGGATCTCGATCGCAGCCATGCGACCGACACGCCTCTCGGCCGCGCGGAAGATCTCGAGATAGAGTCGCGCGCGCAGCTTGTTCGATTCGTCGAGCGCCCGATGCAGCGTCTGCGCATCCATGGTCAGAGCGCCGCCAGCGCGCGATCGAGACCGTCGACAAGAATATCGGCGTGCTCCTTGCGGAAGGCGAGCGGCGGCCGGATCTTGAGCACGTTGCCGTGCGGACCCTCGCGTCCCACCAGCACGCCGTTGTTGCGCAGATGGTTGATGACGCGTTTGGTTTCCTCCGGCGCCGGCTCGAGCGTCTTGCGGTCGCGCACCAGCTCGACGCCGGTCAGCAGGCCCGAACCGCGCACGTCGCCCAGATACCGATGCTTGTTGATCAGCTCGCGCATCTTGCTGCGCTTGTATTCGCCGGTTTCGTACGCGCGCGCCATCAGCCCTTCGCGCTCGATCACGTCGAGCACGGCCATGCCCGCCGCGCAGGCGACGGGGTTGCCGCCGAAGGTCGAGAAGAAGCCCGTCTTCTCGCCGAAGGCCTGGCGGATTTCGGGGCGCGTCACCGTCACGCCGAGTGCGATGCCGTTGCCGATCGGCTTGCCGGTGGTGATGAAGTCGGGCACCACGCCATGCGTCTCGATACCCCACATATGCGTGCCCATGCGCGCGAAGCCGCATTGCACCTCGTCGGCGACGATCAGGCCGCCCGCCGCCCGCACTTTCTCGCAGACCAGCTTCATGTAGCCGGGCGGCACGTTCGGGATGCCGTTCGAGGTGAAGCCGCTGTCGATCATGAAGGCGGCGACACCGTAGCCGGCTTCCTGCAGCTCGCGGATGGCACGGTCGGCATCGGCGGCATATTTCGCCGCCAGGTCGGGCTCGCCATCCTTCCACGGTCCGCGATAGGGATCCGGCGACATCAGCGTCCGCACATGCGGCCGTAGCGGCCGGTTCTTGAGATCGTAGGGCGACAGCGCATCGATCGCTTCGGAGATGCCGTGATAGGCCGCCTCCATCACGATGGCGCCGCGGTTGCCCGTCATCTGCTTCGCCATCCGGAAGGCGGCGTCGTTCGCCTCGCTGCCGGAATTGACGAACAGGCAGGCTTCGAGACCCTTCGGCATCGTGTCCGTCAGCCGCTCGGCATAGTCGAGGATGATGCGGTAGAGGTAACGCGTGTTGGTATTGAGCGCGGCCGCCTGGCGCGCGACCGCGCGCGCGACGTGCGGATGCGCATGCCCGACCTGCGGCACGTTGTTATAGGCGTCGAGCAGCCGCGTGCCGTCGGCGGCGAACAGCCACGGCCCCTCGCCCTTCACGACATGGACGGGATTCTCGTAGGAAAGCTCCAGCGTCCCGCCGAGGAACCGGTCGCGCTTGGCGCGCAGCGCCGCCGTGTCGTCCGTGATCCCCTTCTCGCCCGGCTTCGGGCAATAGGCCGGGAACCGGCAGGCGTCGCGCAACCGCCGCCGGACCCTGTCGCGCCCGAGCGTCAGGAACGCCTCGAGCGCCCGCGTCATCGGCGCTTCGTACTCGACCAGGTAGCCCGGCCCGTCGGGCTGGCTGTTGCGCCAGGCGACGATGACCAGCGTGATCGCGTAGCGCGCGACCATCAGGTCGTAGATCGCGTCGATTTCGTCTTCCTCGAGCGGGTTGACCGAATCGTAGCCGCCGACGATCTCGCAGATCGGCGTGAGTACGTCGTCGGCGAGCTTGATGAGATCGGCGGACGTAACCGCCGGATCGGCGGCCAGCACGGTGTGAATCATGTCGCCGAAATCGATGATGCCGCCGATCGCCTCGCGATCGGCCGGGTCGACGACCATGTTGTCGCCGTTGGCATCGTTGTGGATGACCTGGTGCCGCAGCTTCGCGAGGCCGGGCAGGATATCGGCAATGAACGTGTCGAGCACGCGCTCGACGCGCGCGCGGCTGCCCTTGTCGGCGATGTGATGCGCATGCGGGCGCAGGCCGGCGATCTGGGTCACGTCCCAAAGCAGCGGATGGCGCGCCGACGGATGATGGAATCCGCGCAACGCCCGCGCGAGCCGCGCCACCGCGGCGCCGGAACTGCGCATCAGCGCCGGCGTATAGGTCTGGGTGCGCAGCTCCTCGCCCTCGATCCAGCTCACCGTACGCAGGATATGCCGGTTGCCGTCGCCGCCATCGGTCCAGCCGTAGGGTTCGCCGTTCCTGGTGCGCCGGATGCGGGGCACGACCATGCCCGGGTCGGTCCGCTCGACATGCAGCAGCCCCTGCACCTGCAGGTCGACGACGCCTGGATCCTCGTCGCGATTGGCGATCTTGAAGACGAACGTCTCGCCTTTCGCCGTCGTGATGCGGAAATTCTGGTCGCGTTCGGAAACCAGCGGCTTGAGATCGCCCTCGAGCCCGAAGACGGCCGCGGCCAGCCGGCGGACCTCGCCGTCCGGGAAGGCGGGCGGATTGCGGTCGAGGAATTTCACCTCGCCGGTCTTTTTCATTTCGTTCATCGGCACTCCCGGGCGCTGCGGGACCGTAACGGCCGTTGCCGTTCGGAACCCCCGGCGCGCAGCGGCCGGCAGGCTAGCGGGGCGGGCGGGTCGGATCAATCGGCGGCCGGACCTCCGGCGGCCCGGCCGAACGCGCGGCAACCATGACGCTGTCGGAACGTCGCCGGCCGGACGCCTCAGCCGTCGAACCCGTCCTCGACCGTCAGCAAACCGTCGTCGTTGCCGTCGAGACGGGCGAACATCCGGTCGGTGGCGGCGTCGAACTCGGCGCGGGTGACGAGCCCGTTGCCGTCTGCGTCGACCCGGTCAAACACGGGGCTCGCCTCACCGCCATTTCGGTCGAGCCCGTGCAGCGCACGAAACCGGGCGACGACAGTTTCGAATTCGTCGCGGCCGATCGCGCCGTCTTCGTTCGCGTCGACCGCGTCGAACGTGTCGTTGCGCGCGGCCCGGAACTCGGTGCGATCGAGCGCGCCGTCATGATTCATGTCGAGCTTCTGGATCAGCCGGGCCGGGTGTTCCAGCGACTGCGCGTACGCAAGCTCCACCGCCGCATACGACATCGCGAACGCCAGCAGCGCCGCGCCAGACAGGAATGAACGATGCTTCAAGATATCCCCTCCCGCATCGTGCCTGTCGACGCGGCATCTCGAGCCGGCGCTCAGATCACGCCGAACAGATAGAGGGCAATGATGATCGGGATCGGAATCCCGAGCAGCCAGAGCAGAATACCACGCATCCCGTCCTCGCCTGATAGCGATCCGCATCGGTCGGCATCGATCGGAATCTGCCGCCGATCCATGCGTGACATGGGCCGTGCACGGCGGGCGAGCAATCCCGCCGGCGGGGCGCCACGCTTTTGTCACCGATCCGACAGAATCCGTCGTGCGGCGGCCATGCGCGGTTTCGGCGCCGCCGACTGGTCCCCGCGTCCGCCGGATTCCGACAATCCGGCGCCTTGCCGGTCGACGGTCGCCGCGGGCCGATCGAAATGCGGAAGGCACCAAAGACGGGCGTTTGAGGTACGATCGGCGTTCGCGGCCGAAAAGCCGGCAATGCAGTAAACGGGGCTGTGACGAATTTGGCACGAATGATAAGAGTCGGCGCGGCGCAGCTCGGGCCGATCGCCCGCACCGAAACCCGCCCGCAGGTGGTGAAGCGGCTGCTGGCGCTCCTGCGCGAGGCCAAGAGCTACAACTGCCAGCTCGTCGCCTATCCCGAGCTTGCGCTTACCACCTTCTTTCCGCGCTGGCCGCTCGAGGACGAGGCCGAGCTCGACGGTTTCTACGAAACCGCGATGCCGGGGCCCGCGACGCAGCCGTTGTTCGACGAGGCGAGGCGCCTCGGCCTCGGCTTCTCGATCGGCTTTGCGGAGCTCGTGCTCGAAGGCAACCGCAAACGCCGCTTCAACACGTCGATCCTCGTGGACCAGGGCGGCGCGATCGTCGGCAAATACCGAAAGGTGCATCTGCCGGGTCATGCCGATGTGCTCGACCGGCCGGGCCAGCATCTCGAAAAGCGATTCTTCGAAGTCGGCGATCTCGGCTTCCCGGTCTACCGCGCCTTCGGCGGCATTCTCGGCATGTGCATCTGCAACGACCGGCGCTGGCCGGAAACCTATCGCGTCATGGGGCTGCAGGGCGTCGAGATGGTTTTGCTCGGCTACAACTCTCCCGTCGGGCTCGGCGATCCCTACGAGCTCGATGCGCTCGAATCGTTCCACAATCACCTCGTCATGCAGGCCGGCGCCTACCAGAACGCCACCTGGGTCGTCGGCGTCGCCAAGGCCGGGACCGAGGAAGGCTTCAACCAGATCGGCCAGACCTGCATCGTTGCGCCCTCGGGCGAGATCGTCGCGCAATGCGCGACGCTCGGCGACGAGCTGATCGTGCGCGACTGCGATCTCGATCTCGGCGCACCCTACCGCGCCGACATTTTCAATTTCGCCGCCCACCGGCGACCCGAACATTATCGCCTGATCGTCGAACGCACCGGTGCCATCCCGCCGCCGGAGAAAAAGTCATGAACCGTCCGCGCCCGAACGAGATTCCGGCCGACCGCAACTGGCTGCGGCCGGGGTTCCTTTCCGCGAGCGGGCGCAACCTTGCGATGGACGGCGTCGACCTGGTGGCGCTGGCGCGCAGCCGCGGCACGCCGCTGCTGGTCTATTCCGAGCGGCGGCTGGTTGAAACCGCGCGCGGGATGGTCGATACGTTGCGCGCGGTCGATCCGAACGTCACCGTTTGCTACGCCAGCAAGGCCTGCTCGCTGATCGCGATCCTGCGCCGGCTGAACGAGCTCGGCATCGATGTCGAAGTCAATTCCGGCGGCGAGCTGTTCAAGGCGCGCACGGCCGGCGTTCCCGCCGGGCGCATCGTCCATAACGGCGTCGCGAAGAGCGCCGGCGAGCTGCTCGCGGCCTGCGATCCGCCGATCAAGGCGATCAACGTCGACGGTCTCGGCGAGCTCGAGCGGTTGGCGTCGGTCCTCAAGGATACGTCGCATCGCGCACACGTGGCGCTGCGCATCGTTCCGGGCCTCGCCAGCCGCACCGCCGCCGGCAACCAGACCGGTTCCGAGAACACGAAGTTCGGCCTGCTGGAATCGGAACTGCCCGAGGCGCTGCGCGTCCTCGACGAAAATGCCGATCGCATCGCGCTGGTCGGGCTGCACGCCCATATCGGTTCGCAGATCGCCGATGCCGGGCTCTATGAGGCGGCGGCGCGCCGTCTGGCGACGGTCGCTGCCTCGCTCGGCCGCCCGCTCGAACATGTCAATATCGGCGGCAGCTTTGCGCTACCCTATCTGCGAGGCGCGAATTGCTCGCCGCAGGACGAGCTCTTCCTCGCCGATCTCGATCCGGCGGAGGCCGCCCGCCGCGCGGTACCGCCGTTGCGCCAGGCGCTCGGCCGCGAGATCGAGATCCTGGTCGAACCCGGCCGGCGCCTGGTCGGCGAGACCGCCGTGCTGCTCGCCGCCGTCGACGGGATCAAGCAGCGCACCGGTTGCCCGTGGCTCATTCTCGATGCCGGCTACCACACGATTGTCGAGAGCTTCACCTACAAATGGTATTACCACTGCGTCGCCGCGGGCCGGCTCGACGAGCCGGCCGACATGGCGGTGCGCCTGCTCGGCCCGCTCTGCGACAGCGGTGATGCCTTCCACGATGTCGAAGGCGAGGCGCTGCTGGAACGAATCGCACAGGCCGATCCGGTCTTCGCGGCGAAGCGGGGCGCGCTCGAACCTCTGCTCGTGCGCATGCCGCGCCGGCGCATGCTGCCCGCTGCGACGCGCGTCGGCGACGTGCTCGCCTTCCTCGATGCCGGCGCCTATCTCGTGGACCAGATGACGCCGAACAACGGTCGCCCCCGCCCCGAGATCGGCATGATCGGCGAGGACGGCCGCTACCGGCCGATCCGGCGCGGCGACAGCCAGGCCGACCTGCTGTTCAACGAGGTGTTCTGAGACGGGTGCGGTCGGGCCGTGCCCGGCCGCCGCTTACGCCAGCGGTTCGAGATGCCTGCCCTCGCGCACCCGGCGCAGCCCGCCGAGCAGCGCTTCGAGATTGCCCCAGAACCCGTTCATCCGGACCATGCGCCAGCTCCGGAACCGGCGATAGCGCGGGAACGGCTCGCCCATCAATTTCAACGCGGCGCGACGCGCCGGGCCTTCGAGCTTGCGCGGCTTGTGATCGCTGTGCATCGCATCGAACTCTTCGAACGAGATCGGCGCGAGTTCGATCGCGCCCGCCGCGGCGGCTTCGCGCACCAGCGCCTCGCCCTTCTCGGTGCGCGCCACGAACACGTTCTGGCCCGGCGCCTCCTTGTGCACCGGCGTGCCGTTTTCCATCACCCAGCCGTCCGGACAGGCGACGTCGGCCAGCTCGCCGATCGCATCGGGACAGATTTTACAGCGATACTGCATGTCGTAGGACCAGGGTACGTCCTGCGTGTACCAGACATAATCGTAGGTCAGCGACTTTTCTTCGCCGCTCCTGCTCCGCATATAGGTTGGGCCCGGCCAGCCCTCGCCGCGCCAGCGGAACGTCGCGAGTTCGTCCGGTTCGAGACCGACATATTTGGCGATCTTGCGCGCGGTGTGGGCCGTCGGCACGCCGCCGCAGAAAATCGTGACGAGATAGGGAATCTGCTCGGTGACGCGCGGCTCGATGGTCGCGAGGTTCCGGATCGCTCCGATGTCGCAGGGTTTCGCCAGCACCGCAAACCGCACGCCCTCGTCGAGCAGCCGGTGCACATGCACGAGCGGCGCCGCCGGGCCGTAGCGCGACTGCGAACCCGCGATCACCGCGTCGCGCGTGCGGCTGACGACCGCATCGGTCAGCACCGGGTCCGTCGTCGAGGCCCGTACGTGCAGGACGGCATCGACCTTGCCGGTCTCGAGCAGGTGGATGCCGAGCGCCGTCATGCCGCCGCCGGCCGCCGACTTGTGGCGGATCTTCGGATCGCCCGCCCAGCCGCGATGCAGGCTGCGGATCGGGCCGAAGGCCGCGTCCATGCGACCGTGGGCGCCGGCCTGTTTCGGATCGGGCCCGTCGAGCCTTATGCCCGGACACACGGCCCGAATCCTCTCCATGACCGCTTCGGCGAGCGGTTCCTTGACCGTCGGCCGGATCTGGCCGAACGAGGTAATTCGCATTTCCACCCGCGCGCGGCCGGCCAGGCTCTCGCACAGGCCGCAGCCGGCGCACAGCCCGTGCGCCACGATGGTTTCGAGATCGGGGGCGCCCATGCCGGCTCCGTTCGCCAAAAACCGATTCGGGAACCGTTGTGGCCCCGGATTCCGATGGCTTAGCATGGGAAGCCGCGCTTGCAAGGCAGAAACCGCCCGCGCGGCCGGCGCCTCGGCGCCATTTCGGGGGGACACTATGAACCAGGGTTTCGACCCGACACGCCGCCAGGGACCGGATGCGGGCCGGTTTCACGCGCAGGCCGAACAGTCCTGGACGCTGCCGTCGGACTGGTATTTCGACCCCGACATCTATCGCCTGGAACACGAGGCGATCTTCTATCGGACCTGGTGGTACCAGTGCCACGCCAGCGATATTCCCAACCCGGGCGACTATTTTGTCGGCCGCGTCGCCGACCAGTCGGTCGCGCTGCTGCGCGGCCATGACGGCATCGTGCGGGCGTTCTATAACGTGTGCAGTCACCGCGCCCATCCGCTGCTGACCGACAGCGGCAACGTCAAGCTGATCGTCTGCCCCTATCACCAATGGTGCTATCGCAGCGACGGCAAGTTCCAGGGCGCGCGCGGCCGCTCGAGCCTGCGCGACTGGATTCCCGAGAATGCCGATCTGAAACCGGTGCGGCTCGAGGAGTTCGACGGGTTCTTCTTCGTCAATCTCGATCCCGATGCGCAGACGCTGGTCGCGCAGGCCGGCAAGCTGTTCGACGATATACGCGCGCGCTGCCCGCGCCTCGGGAAGCTGGTGCACGCGCACCGGTTCGAGCGTACCGTGAAGGCGAACTGGAAAACGATCGTCGACAATAATCACGAATGCTACCACTGCGATGCGAACCACAAATCGCTGATGGAGCTGGTCGACTACGGCGGAACGGCGGTCTGGTCGGATTCCGGCATCACCTTTAGCCATACGGTCGAGAACAATTCCGTCGAGAACAGCGCCTACCCGGTCGATCGCAGCTCGATGACGCAGCAGGCCCTGTTCGGCTTCCTTTGGCCGGGCCTGATTCCGCTGATGTTCCCGGGCTCGCCGAGCCTCGCCATGTTCCAGGTGATTCCGACCGGGCCCGAGACCGCGCTCGAACGTTGGGATTTCCATTTCCTCGATCGCACGCCGAGCGGCCCGGAACAGCGGCTGATCGACTATATCCGCGACGTGCTGATACCGGAGGATGTCGGGCTGTGCGAGCAGGTGCAGCTCGGCCTGCACTCGAAGGGTTACCGGCAGGGACGTTTCGTCGTGAAGCGGGATCATCCCGAATTCAGCGAGCACCACGTCCATTTCTTCCAGAAATTCGTCTACGACGCGCTGACCGGTCGCTAGTCCCTAGGTCGCATCGTGGAAGATGATGCCGAGCGTGGTGCGCGCGCCGCTGCGCAGCCGGCTGACGCCGTGGCGCATCTTCACGCGATAGGTGCCGCGTGTGCCCGCGACCGGCCGGTCGTTGACCGCGAACGCGACCGCGTCACCCTGCCGCAAAGGCACGACCTCGGCACGGCTCTGCATGCGCGGGCGCTGTTCCGTGAGCACGAACTCGCCGCCGGTGAAGTCGTTGGCCGGATCGGAGAGCAGCACCGCGACCTGGATCGGGAACAGATGCGCGCCGTAGACATCCTGGTGCAGGCGGTTGTAGTCGCCCGGCCCGTATCTCAGCAGCAGCGACGTCGGGCGCGTCTGTCCCGCGAGGTGACATTGCTTCACGAACGCCGCATGCGTCCTCGGAAAGCGTCGTGCGATGCGCAGCGACCGGTTCCAGTCGTTGGCGAGCGGCGCCAGCCTTGCATAGAACGCGCCGCGCAGCCCGGCGACCGGTGCCGGCAGCGGATAGGCGAAATATTTGTACTCGCCCTGCCCGTAACCGTGCTGCGCCATGACGATGTGCCGGCGGAACCGTTTCTCGTCGTCGTAAAGCGCCACGAGCGCGCGGCATTCCTTCGGCGTCAGCAGCTTCCCGATGACGGCCGAGCCGTTCTCGTTCAGCGCGGATCGAATCTCATCCCAGTCGTACCGATCGAGCCGCGCGTCGGAGGAAACTATCCCCTTTGTCTTCCTCGGGCGCGCCGATGTCGTTCTCGTCATGCTGCCAGTATGGGGGCGCGAAGCGGCCGAATCACTCCGTTTGTTGCGGTCGCGAGCGGCGGCTCAGCGATAATGTTCCATGCCCGGGGGCGGCGGCGGCAGGTCGCCCCAGGACGACTGCGATTTTGGAATCGGACGCTGGAACAATGCGAAGAACCCGAGCGCGATCGTCCAGACGGCCAGCGCAATTATCGCAAGCCCCTGCGCGCGCGCTGTACCGATATAAAGAAACGTCACGGCCGTCGGCACGACGATCGCGGTTACGATGATGAGCGAAAGGATGATCCGCGACCGCCTTTTCTTGGCCCGGCGGATCGCCTCGGCACGACGTGCGGATTCGGTGACCGGCTTCCCTGTCCCCATGAGAACCATATGGGGAGTCATGCCGCCACCCGCAACGTCACCGCGCTACGCCACCAACGGAAAATGGCAGCGGATCGTGCGGCCGTCGGAAAGCGCCCGGTCCAGCGGCTCCTCGATGCGGCAGCGTTCCTGCGCATAGGGGCAGCGCGGATGGAACTCGCAGCCGGGCGGCCGGCGCGCCAGCGACGGCACTTCGCCCTCGATCGAGACCAGCGTGCGGCGCCTGTCCGGGTCGGGGCGCGGAATGCCGTTCACCAGCGCCTCGGTATAAGGATGCGCCGGCTGCGCGAAGATCTTCTCGCTGTCGCCGTACTCGACGATGCGGCCGAGATACATGATCGCAAGCCGGTCGCTGATGTGCCGCACGACCGGCAGATTGTGCGTGATGATGACGTAGCCGAGCCCGTGCGTGCGCTGCAGCTCCGCCATCAAATTGAGGATCTCGCCCTGCACCGACACGTCGAGCCCCGCCGTCGGCTCGTCGGCCAGCACCAGCTTCGGCTGCAGCGCGAGCGCGCGCGCGACGCCGACGCGGCGCGCCTGCCCGCCCGAGAGCTCGTGCGGATAGCGCGAGAGGAAGTTGCGCGGAAACTTGACCGTGTCGCAGAGCCGTTCCGCCTCGCGGTAGCGGTCCTCGACCGGCACACGGTGAATGTCGAACGGCTCGGTCAAAAGCGACAGCACGGTCTTGCGCGGGCTGAGCGAGCCGACGGGGTCCTGGAACATCATCGCCATGTCGCGGCGCAGCGGCTTGAACGCGGCCGGCGGCAGGTTGGTGATATCGCGACCCTGGTAGCGCACGCTGCCCGAATGCGTCCTGACGAGGCCGAGAATGGCGCGCGCCGCCGTGGTCTTGCCGGAGCCGCTTTCGCCGACGATGCCGAGTGTCTCGCCGCGACGGAGCGCGAAGCTCGCGCTGCGCACGCCGTCGACATGCGGATCGGCGATGCCGCGCACGAGCGCGCGGAATGCGCCGGCGGTGCGGAACCGTACGCGCAGATTCTCGACCTCCAGCAGCGGCGCCGTCGGCGCTGCGGCCGGCGCGACGCCGCCGCGCGGCGGTGTCGCTGCCGCAGCGGGCGCACGTCCATCCGACGCCGGACGCTGCGATTCGAAGACACGGATTTCGCCGATCGGCGGCGGCCAGTCCGGGTCGCCCTGTTCCGGATGCAGCAGATGGCAACGCGCCTCGTGCCCGTCGCCGGCATCGTAGGACGGCGGCGCAACCGTGCGGCAGAGATCGAACACTTTGGGACAGCGCGGCGCGAACACGCAGCCGACCGGTGGCGTGCGCAGGTCGGGCACGTCGCCCGGGATGGTCGGCAGCGCCCGGCTGCGCTCCAGCACGCGCGCCGGATCGCATTCGATCAGCGCGCGCGTATAGGGGTGCTGCGCGCTGTAGAAAATCTGCCTTACGTCGCCGCGCTCGACGACCTCGCCGGCATACATCACGACAACCTCGTCGCAAAGCTGGGCGATCAGCCCCAGATTGTGCGAGACCACGATCAGCGTCGCCTGCAGCTCCTGCTGCAGCGACCGCATCAGGTGCATGATCTGCGCTTCCATCGTGACGTCGAGCGCCGTCGTCGGCTCGTCGGCGATCAGCAGGAACGGGTCCATCATCAGCGCCATCGCGATGGATATGCGCTGGCGCATGCCGCCGCTGAACTGGTGCGGATAGGCCTCGATGCGCGATTCCGGATCGGCGATGCCGACGCGGCGCATCATGTCGACGGCGAGCTGGCGTTTCTGCGCCACCGTCATGTTGCGACGGCGGTAGAGCACGTCCAGCATCTGTTGCCCGTAGGTCAGGACCGGAATCTGCGAGGTCATCGGGTCCTGGAACACGACCGAGACGTCCTCGCCGCGATACTGGCGCAGGTCGGCCTCGCCGAAATCCAGCACGTCGCGGCCGCCGAAATCGATCTCGCCGCCGGTGACGATGGCGTTGCCGGCGAGCAGCCGCAGCACGGTCCAGATCACCGTGCTCTTGCCGGAGCCGCTTTCGCCGACGATGCCGAGGATCCTGCCCTTCGGCACTTCGAAGCTGACGTCGCGCAGCGCGTGGACGCGCCCGAGCGGCGTGCGGAAATCGACGCCGAGATTGCGGATCGAAAGCTGGCTCTCCATCGCTCAGCTTCCCTTGCGCAGGCGCGGATCGAACACGTCCCGCAGCGCCTCGCCGAGGAAGGTAAAGCCGAGCGTGGTCAGCACCAGCGGCACGCCGCCGGCCACCACCATCCACGGCGTGTCGCGGATGACGAGATAGCCCTCGTTGAGGATCGTGCCCCAGCTCGCGGTCGGCGGCAGCACGCCGAGCCCGAGGAAGGAGAGCCCCGCCTCGACCGTCACCACCACCGGCACGTCCATCGCGCCCAGGATCAGCAGCGGCCCGACCACGTTCGGCATGATATGCCGGCCCATGATCCGCCAGTTGCCGGCGCCGAGCGACCGCTCGGCGACGATGAACTCGGTGTTCCGCAGCGCGAGCGTGCTGGTGCGCGCGAGCCGCGCATAGCCCGGGATCGACGTGACGATGATGATGACCAGCACCAGCTCGAGACTCGGTCCGGTGACGGCGACGGTCGCCAGCGCCAGCACGATCAGCGGGAACGACCGCACCGTGTCGAAAGTCAGCAGCAGCAGATTGTCGAGCCAGCGCGGGCCGTAGCCCGCCAGGATTCCGAACACCAGCCCGAGGAACAAAGAGAGCGAGACGCCGATCGCGGCGATCTTGAGCGCGACTCGCCCGCCATAGAGCACGCGCGAGAACGTGTCGCGCCCGAGCTGGTCGGTACCCGCAAAATGCGCCCAGCCCGGGTCCGACAGGCGCGCCGGAATGTCGAGCGCGTTCGGATCGTAGGGCGCGATCCAGGGCGCGAAGATGGCGCTGACGAAGAACAGCACAACCAGCACCAGGCCGAACACGCCCGGCCCGTTCTGCATGAAGGCCGCGAGTTTTTCGCGGCGCTCGCTGTAGCGTTTTTCCGCGGCGGGCGCTGCGAGGGCCATCGCTAGAGCGTCTCCCGGACGCGCGGGTCGAGCCAGGCCACCGCCAGATCGGCCAGCAGCGTGGCGGCGATATAGACGATGGTGATGACCAGCACCGCGCCCTGCACGATCGGGAAGTTGCGGCCGACCACCGAATCGTAGATCAGCAGGCCGGCGCCGGGTCGCTGGAAGATGATTTCGGCGAAGACCGCGCCCGACAGCAGCCCGCCGAAACCGATGCCGATCAGCGTGATCGTCGGCAGCACCGCCACCCGCAGAGCGTAGCGATAGACGATGGTGTTCTGCGGCAGCCCGTAGGCGCGCGCGGCGCGGATATAGTTTTCGCCCATCACTTCGAGCATCGAGGCGCGCACCAGGCGCGCGAGATAGCCGACCCAGCCGAGCCCGACCGCGAAGGCGGGCAAAATCAGGTGCACCGCCTGGCCGACGATGTCGCCGTCCTCGCCGGCGCCGATGACAGGCAGAATTCGCAACTCGATCGCGAAGAGCAGCAGCGACCAGATCGAAACCAGAAAGGCCGGCACGGCGATCGTGCCGACCGAGATGAAACCGGTGATGCGGTCGAGCGGCGAGTTGGGCCGGATCGCCGCGAAGCAGCCCAGCGGCACGCCGATCAGCACCGACCAGCCGAGCCCGACCGCCGCCAGTATCAGCGTGTTCGGCAGCACTTCCATGACGATCGTCGCAACCGGCCTTTCGGAGAAGATCGCGGTGCCGAGATCGCCCGTCAGCGCGTTCTTGGCATAGACCAGGAACTGCACGAGCAGCGACGAGTCGAGCTGCATCTTCTCGACGTAGCGCGCGATCGCCTCAGGCGTGGCGCGCGGCCCGAGCGCGATGGTGATGGGGTCGCCGGGGATGAACCGGAGCAGCGCAAACAGGACGAAGAGCGTACAGAGAACGATGACGACCGCGAGGCCGGCGCGCTTGAGTGAGTAGAGCCACATGGGCCTGGGCCGATGCCGGCGTCGGTCCGAAAGCGAACGGCCGGGATCCGAAGATCCCGGCCGATCCATGCTCGGACCTTAGGCGGGCTTGAAATCCCGCAAATCCATCTCGCCCGACGGATAGATGTCGACCGTGATGTCGGCGCTGTGGACGAACGTCTCGGATTCGTGGTTGATCCAGACGTAGGCGCCGGTGTCTTCCATGATCTCCTGCATGCGCAGATAGATCTCGTTGCGCTTGGCCGCGTCGGTCTCGGAGAGGCCCTTCAGGTAGAGCTCTTCGAACTCGTCGCTCGACCAGCGTTCCCAGTTCCAAACGCCGATCTGTTCCCGGCGGAACCACTGCGTGCTCTCGTACGGATCGGGGTTGGTGCCGTAGCGCATCAGCCAGAGCTGCAGGTCCTTCCACTGCTCGCCCGCCGCCTCCGAACCCATTTCCCAGAACGGGCCGGATTCGACCGGGATCACCGTCGCGGTGATGCCGACCGCCGCAAGATTGGCCTGGATGATCTGCGCTGCCAGCAGGCGCTCCTGCACGTTGAGCGTCCTGAGTTCGAGTTCGAGCCCCGAGACGCCGGCGTCGGCGAGGAGCGCCGCCGCCTTCTCGACGTCATAGCTGTACTTCGTCGCCGTGCGATGGCCGATGAGACCGGGACACACGATGCCGTTCGACTTCTGGGTCATGCCGGCATAGGCGCCCAGGATCACGCTGTCGACGTCGATCGCGTGCTGGATCGCCTGGCGGACCCGAATATCCTGCAGCTTCGGATGCTCGGTGTTCATGCCCATCCACATGTACTGCAGGGCACCCGCCGTATAGAGCGCGCTGTTCGGCGGCAGCGCTTCGCTGTAGCGCGCCAGCGTGTCGGCCGCGATCTCGGTGCAGGCGACCTCGCCCGCCTCGAAGGCGAGCTCGGCCGCCTTCGGTTCGAGGATGATCTGGCCGCGCACTTCCGAGAAGGCCGGTGCCGGACCGGTCCAGGCCGGGTTCGGCACGAAGGTCAGGCGCTGCTGCGGCGTCCATTCCAGCAGGTAAGGTCCGCAGCTCGCGGGGAACTCGGTCGTGAACCTGCCGCCATCCGCCGGCGCCGCCTTGGCGCACAGGATGGTTGCCGGGCCCGACGCCAGCGTCATCATGACGAACGGCGAGAAGGGCGAGTTCATGACGATCGTGCCGGTATGGGTGCCGGTCACGTCGACCCGGTCCATCGCGTCGAAATTGCCGCTCCAGTCCGTCGTCTTCATGCGCTCGAACGAGTACTTGACGTCTTCGGCGGTGAGCTCGCCGTGATCGCCCGTCCACATGAAGCCGGGATTGAGCTCGAAATCGATGTTGAGCTCGTCGCGATAGCCGATCGACTTGCAATATACCGTCGTCTTCCAGCCCAGCGTACCGTCCTCGCCGATCGCGTATTCGACCAGCGACGGCATGCAGGCCTTCTGCGTTTCGATCTCGACGCCGCCGACCATGTAACCCGGATCGAGAATCGTGATGTCGTCGTCGACGCGAACGGTCAGCGTGCCGGCTTGGGCCGCCACGAATTTCGGCAATGTGCCGATTGCGCCGGCCGCGAGCGAGCTTGCCAGCATCTGGCGGCGCGTAAGTTTGAGCGATGCCATCGGTTCGTCCTCCCTGTTGGCGACCGTCAATCGGGGCCCTTCGGCCCCTTCTTGCGGGAATTTGAACCGAAATCGCCCCCGGGGAGCAACGGGTATTCGCGCCCGCATCCCCGGAAACCGCCGGGTTCCGGCCGAATCTCCACCGCTGCCGCCGGCTTCCGGGCAGCCGGCGCGCGCCTGCATGTCCCGGCTGCATGTTTTCCGCGGCCGGCCCGCGCGACGGCGGGATGACAAATCTGTGGGATCGCGGGCCGCATCCCGCCCGCGCACCCACATATCGCCCGGTTTCCCCTCGACGGCTCGGCCCGGTGCGCGACGGTCATCCGCCGGCTTTGGCACCATCGCGTCGATCATCGTCGCAGGACTTGTCCGCGACCGGCAGGAGACGACCCGACGACCATGACCCGCAACCGGCACCCGGACGACGGCAACACGCCTCTCGCCCGCCGACTTGCCACGATCGTTTCGCTCGAAGCGGAGGATAGGCGCGCGCTCGACCGGCTCGCGCGCGATCCGCGCGATTTTCCCAAGGGCACGGAACTGATCGAAGTCGGCGACGAGGAAACCATGCCCTTCGTACTGCTCGACGGTTTCGTTACCGTCTCGCGATCGGGCCATGACGGCGATCGGATGATCGTCGATCTGCTGATCCCCGGCGATCTCGCGAACATCCGCTCGATCGTGCTCGAACGGACCGACATGTTCTACGTTTCGGTAAGCGATGTGACGCTGTCGCGCTTCGTCCCGAAGGTCTACCACGAACTCCTGACCGGCCGGCCGCGGCTCGGTACCGCCCTGGTGTTCGCCGGCGCGGTCGATCGGTCGCTGCTGGCCGAGCGGCTCTACAGCATCGGGCGTCGCAGCGGCTACCAGCGGCTCGGACATTTCCTGCTCGAGCTGCTGATCCGCATGGAGCGCGCCGGTCTCGCCGAGGGCCATTCGTTTCGTGCGCCGCTGACGCTGGCGACGCTCGCCGATCTGCTCGGCATGACGCTCGAACATGTCAGCCGCCTGATGCAGCGCCTGCGCCGCAACGGGCTGATCCGGACCGACCGCGACCGGACCGAGATCGTCGATGTCGACGCGCTGGCGAAAGCCTGCGGCTTCGACCCGTCCTATCTGCACGGAACGGAGCGCCCGAAGCCGCTGCAGGAGCTCCCCGTCTGAGCGTCGAGGCCCGCCTTCCGCGCGCCGCGGGCGGTGCGGCCGGCGCCGGTTCGAGCGCCGCGAGCCGGTCAGGCGGCGCCATACCGCCCAAAACCAATGCAAGACTTGGGTTTGTCCTGTAGAATACCCGCGGCGGCGATTGCGGCGGGAGCTGCGACGCAATGGAAAGCAGCGGTATTATCTCCTTGGCATATCATGATACTAATTACTTCGGCAGGGTGGGGGGCCAATGGCGCGGGAATGCGCCGGCGGCCGGGATGGGAATGAGGAAGGGCACGCCGTGACCCAGGATGGTCAATCCCTGCGCATCGTCTTTGCCGACGACCACCGCCTCGTGCGCGAGGCGCTGGCACCGTTCATTCAGCGACTGGCGCCGATCGTGCGCCTCGACGAGGCGTCGACCGTCGACGAGGCCATCTCGCTGCTCGAAACCAACAACCAGTGCGACCTGATCCTGCTCGATCTCAACATGCCGGGCATGGACGGGTTCGAGGGTTTCAACCGGCTGCAGCATGTCGCGCCGGATACGCCAATCGCCGTGCTGTCCGGCTCGATCGACCCCTCCGATGTCAGCCAGGCACTTGCGCACGGCGCGGCCGGCTATATTCCGAAGACCACCGCCGGCACGACGCTGGTGAACGCGCTGCAGATCATCCTGGCCGGCGAGATCTACGTTCCGCCCGCCCTGATGACGGCGCAGGCCGCGCGCGGCGGCTCGCGCGAGACGCGCACGGTGCCGCTCGCCGACCGGCAGATGGATGTGCTGAAGGCGCTGGCGGAGGGCCTCACCAACAAGGAGATCGCCCGCCGGCTCGGCATCGCCGAGATCACGGTCAAGGTGCACCTGCAATCCATCTACCGGAAACTCGGCGTATCGAACCGCACCGAGGCGCTGGCGGCGGCGCTCAATCGCGGTCTGGTCACGCTCCGGAAATAGCGCGGCGTCCCCTCGCCGCTCAGGCGTCCAGCAGCTCGCGGATTTTCTGCGACAGTTCGTTGCGGCGATACGGTTTGGGCAGCACCTGGGTCCGGCTGCCGAGCGTCGCATGCCGCGCGATCACGTTGTCCGAATAGCCGGTCGTCAGCAGCACGCGCGTCTCGGGCCAGCGCCGCCAGACCGTCTCCGCGAGCCGCCACCCGTCGATATCGCCCGGCATCACCACGTCGGTCAGCACGAGATCGACCGTGCCGTCGGTTTCGAGCCGCGCCAGCGCGTCGCTGCCGTTCTCGGCGACCTCGACGCGATATCCCAGGCTTTCCACCATGCCGGCGACGACCTTGCGCACGACGGGATCGTCCTCGACGACCAGCACGGTCTCGCGGCGCTCCCTGCCTGCGGTCGGCGATCCCGCCACAAGCTCGGCGTCGCTCGCCTCGATGCGCGGCAGAAAGACATTGACGATCGTCCCCCTGTCCGGTGCGCTGTCGATCCGGACGCTGCCGCCCGACTGTTTCACGAACCCGTAGACCGTGCTGAGCCCGAGTCCGCTGCCCTTGCCCGGATCCTTCGTCGTGAAGAACGGTTCGAAGGCGCGCGACTTGACCTCGGGCGTCATGCCGACGCCGGTATCGGACACCGTCAACACGACGCAGTCGCCGGCCGGCAGCTCGTTCCCGTCGGATTCGTCCGCCGCATCGATCCGTGCATTGACGGCCTCGATCACGACTTCGCCGCCCTCCGGCATGGCATCGCGCGCGTTCAGCGCGAGGTTTACCAGCACGTTCTCGAGCTGGCTCGCGTCGGCCAATGTCTTGCCGAGATCCGGCGACAGGATCGTCCGGATCGTGACGTTGCCGCCGAGCGTGTTGGCAAGCAGCGGTTCCATCTCGCGCACCAGCGCGCCCACGTCGACCACGGTGGGTCGCAGCGCCTGCTTGCGCGAGAAGGCGAGCAGGCGCTGGGTCAGGCTGGCGCCGCGATCGGCCGCCGCGACGATCTGCGAAACCGTCTTCCGCAGCATGGGATCGTTTCGCACCCGCTCCGACAGCAGCTCGCAGGTGCCGATGATGATCGCGAGGAGATTGTTGAAATCGTGCGCGATGCCGCCGGTGAGCTGGCCCACGGCCTGCAGCTTCTGCGCCTCGCCCAGTTGCCGCTCGCGCTCCTTCGCTTCGGTGACGTCGATCGCCATGCCATAGAGCATCTTGTGGCCGTTCTCGGCGACCTCGACCCGCACGATGTCGCGGATCCAGACGATTCGCCCGTTCTTGTTGATCATGCGGTACTCGATCACATAGTCGTCGCCGCGCTCGGTGAGCGCCCGTTCGAGCGCCACCGCCCCGTCGCGATCCTCGGGATGCATCTGGCGCGCCCACCAGCCGACCGTGCCCCATTCTTCCGGCTTGAAACCGAGCAGGCGCAGCGATTGCGGTCCGACGAACGTGTACCGGCGCGCATCGACGTCGTAGCGGTAGGGCACCGCATTCATGCTCGACACGAAATGCCGGAGCCGCTGTTCGCTCTCGGCGAGCTGACGTTCGGTCGTCGAGCGGTACAGGAATGCGGAGACGACGTTCGCCACGGATCTCGCGAACTCCGCCTCGCTGGCGGTGAAGTCGCGCGCGGTCGCGCTGTGAATTCCGAGCACGCCGAACGGCGCCTGCGGACCCGGGATCGTCGTCGCCATCCCGCTGACGGCGCCGAGCTCCTGCAGCAGGCCGGTGCGGCCGAAGCGCGTTTCGGTCTCGAGGTCGCGATAAACCACGGGTTCGCCCGAGACCAGCGCGAGGCCGGGCAACAGGTCCGGCTCGTTCGGCACCTTGGTGATGCCGACCCGGCCTTCCGGCCAGCCGATGCCCGCGCGCAGAACGAAGACGCGCTCGTCCGGCCGGTACTCCAGCACGTCGCAGAACTCGACGCCGAGCGTTTCCGTCACCGCCTTGATGACGTTGCCGAAGAATTCGGTGCGGTCGGGGCCGGTGACTGCCTTGAGCGTGAGCGCCCCGATCGCCGTCCGCTGGCGCGTGCGCTCCTCAAGCAGCGAGGCCGCGCGATCCATCTCCTGGCCGATCAGCTCGATCTCCCGGAGCGCAGCGGTCGGGCGCGACAGCAACGGCGCGCCGCTCGCGAGCCGCCGCGACGGCACCAGCAGCGAGCGGATCGACCGTTCGATGCGCCGACCCATTCGGGTCGACAGCACGACCCCTATCGCGACGAAGAGCCCGCCGGCGGCCAGCACCAGGATCAGCGAGCGCGATTCGCTCGCGAGCAGCGGACTGCGGGGCGTCGCGAGCAGCAGCGTCCAGCCGGTCAGCGCCGAACGGCGATAGACGCCCTGGTTCGGCCCAAGCTCGAATGTGCCGTCGCCGCCGTCCGAAAGCTGGGTCAGCAGGCCGGCCGGCGGCGACCGGCCGAGAGACTCCTCGGGGTCGCTCGATTGCGCCACGATCCGCTCGTTGCGGTCGAGAACGGTTGCGACCCAGCCGTCGCCGAGATGCTGGCGCGCGAACAGACCGTTGAGCGCCACCGGATCGATGATCGCGACCAGCACGTAGGCGAGCGCACCGTTGCGCCGGATCGGCATGGCGACGGCGACGCGCGGGCGATTGCGTTCCGGATCGAGAAAAAGGTCCGCCGCCAGATACGGCTGCGCGGTTTCGCGCACCGACTTGAACATCGGCAGGTCGGCAACCGACGGCAGCATTGCGACGCTGGCGCCGGACGTGCTGACCAGCTGCCGGCCCTGCGAATCCGCCAGGAAAACGCGTCGCCAGCCGGGCTGCGTTGCGAGGGTGCGCGCGGCCTCGACGCGAAATTCCGCCAGGTCGCCCTCCTCGAGTTCGACATCGGACGCCAGAACCGAGAGCGAGTGGAGCGCGCCGAGAATGCGCGCGTCGACCGATTCGGTCAGCGCGACGGCGGTGTGGTCGAGCCCGGCGCGGATTGCCGCATCTTCCTCGCGCACCAGCAGCGTCGTCACCGTCGCCATGAACAGCAGCGCCGGCAGCAGCACCGCCAGGATCAGCAGCAGCAGGGAAGTACGCAGAGTCACATCGCCCACCCGCGGCACGGGCGGCCGCCGGGCGGTCGGCTTCGTCCGCCGTCGGTCGCCATGCTGGCCATTGGCCGAAGCCGCGCCGGCGGTCGGAAACGTATCGCCCGCCACGGGACGAACCCGTGCCGCAGCGATCGCCAGTCACGGGCTCGTATCCGGATTGCCCTGCCGAATGGGAGCGGCGCCGTCGCCACGGCGTCGCATCCCGGCCCGCATGAAGGTAACGACCTATCTTGTTATGCAATCAAGGAAATTTCTCAAATCTGTCAGGCACTTATCCGAATGAAGCGGTACCCCTATACACTCGTATGAGGAGTAACTAGAAACCCATCCGTTTTTCTAGATACGGTTGCAGACTTGCGGACCCGAAATTCGACCTGGTGGACGGTCCGCAACGGGAAGTGCGGGGCGGCGGCGGCACCGCTAAGCTGACACGGGCGGCGGCGCGCCGGCACGACCGCATCGGCGCGGCCCGCGGGAGAAAGCCGATGAATATCGGATCGAAACTGCACGAGATGGTGACGTCGGACGGCTTCACCGCCGGCGCGTGGAGCGATCCGGCGCAGATCCGCCAGCACCTGCCGATTTCCGCCTATACGACGCGCGAATGGTTGGAGCGCGAACGGCGCGAGCTGTTCGGCCGGAGCTGGGCCTTCGCCGGCATGCTCGAAGATCTCGCGAAGCCCGGCGACTACAAATGCATCGACAGCGGCAACGCGGCCCTGGTGCTGATCCGCGATCCGCGCGGAACCTTGCGCGCCTTCCACAATGTCTGTCGCCATCGCGGCGCGCGGCTGCTCGAAGGCACGGGCAACATTCCGGGCAACGCGCTCACCTGCTTCTATCACAAATGGACCTACAGCCTGGCCGACGATTTCCGGCTCGTCGGCGTGCCGCACCAGCAGACGGTGTTTCCGGCGCTCGACAAATCCTGCCACGCGCTGCATCCGGCATCGGTCGCAACCTGGATGAGCCTCGTCTTCGTGCATCCCGATCCGGATACCGGAAATTTCGACGACTGGCTGGCCGGCATTCCGGACATGCTCGGACCGTTCGAGCCCGGCCAGACGCGCACGCACGATCCGTCGACGCTGGTCGAGACCTCGGACGTGACCTATCGCGTGCGCGCCAACTGGAAGATCGTCACCGAGAATTTCATCGACGGCTATCATTTGCCGCTGCTGCATGCCGCCTCGCTCGACGAGGGCGAGTTCCTGCGCCAGCGCTGGCGCGCGGCCGGCGCGCACCAGGCCTTCTACCGCCCGATCAAGCAGGGCGTGTCGCAGGAGACCTCGTATCTGCGTCAGTACGGCGACCGGCCCTGGCCGACGATCGAGGGCGTGCCGGAGAATTACGGCGCCTCCTACCAGTGGCTGTTTCCGACTCTCGGCCTGTTCCAGACCGCGACCTCGTGGAGCACCTTCCACGTCATCCCGGTCGAACCCAATCTTTGTCACGTGCACTGCCGGACCTTCACCGCGCCCGTCGCCGACATGCCGGATGAAGTCGCGATCGATCCCGCCGACCTGCCGCCGCATATCGTCAGCGCGAAGGGTCGCAGCCTGACCGCGGCCGAGCGCAAGCCGGCCGGCGAGGTGCCGCATCCGCTCAAATCCGGCGACGTGATGCGCGAGGATATCTTCGCCTGCGAGCAGGTGCAGCGCGGCCTGGAATCGAGCCGCTCCTCGGTCGGCACGCTCTCGACCTGGGAAGCGCCGGTCGCCTTCTTCCAGCGCCAGGTGGCGGCGTACGTGCCGCCGAAGCGGAACTAGGTCGTGGACTCATAATGCCTGAGCCAGAGGCGTATGGAAGCGAGTGTTATGGCGGCGAAGAAGTTTGCCGCGAGTTTGTCGTAGCGTGTGGCGATCCGACGGAAATGCTTGAGCTT